>ERZ772964.9-NODE-9-length-258316-cov-10.4142_pt1 | contig 258316 bp, 207 predicted proteins | sample MGYA00580675_ERZ772964 | MGnify/ENA primary metagenome ERZ772964 (study PRJEB29015, sample SAMEA2737941) | human oral metagenome | biome: human oral; feature: human-associated habitat; material: dental | place: China | collected 2139 ... | reverse complement strand
AACGGGCGCGCCCTGGCGGTGGTACGCCACCGACGAGGTCGTCTCGCCGACGGCCGGGCCCGAGCCTGCCGCCTCCGGGGCGGCGGCTTCGGGAGGGACGGCTTCGGGATTTTCCCCTTCAGGATCGACGGCTTCCGGGACGCAGGCTTCCGGGGCGACGGTTTCCGGAGCGAAGGCTTCCCTTTTAGAAGCCGCGCAGGCGCCCGCCGACGGCGTCGGCTGCGCCAGGGGCGCCGAAGAACACGATTGGCGAGATCCCGCTCCCTACACACGGCACGACGTCGTCGTGCTCGACCTCGCGCCCGGAATATCGTCCTCACGGCTCGAAGCCCTTCTCACCCCGCGTCCGGAGGCAGTGCTGCTGCGCGCCTACGGCGTGGGCAACGTGCCCGCGGCCGAACCCGGGCTGGCCGAGGTGCTCGAGCGGACGATCGCCGACGGCGTCCCGGTGGTCGTCGCCTCCCAATGCCATCAAGCCCAAGTGTTTCTTGGCCACTACGAGGCCGGCGACGCCATCGCTAGGGCGGGGGCCGTCGGCGCCGGCGACATGACCTTGGAGGCCGTGTACTCCAAGATCGTCTTCCTTCTGTCTCAGGGGCTTCGCGGAAACGATCTGGCAACGTGGATCGGGCGGCCGATAGCCGGCGAGCTCACGCTGCCGACGTTCCAGTGAGCGCCAAGCCCCACAACAGCCCGGCGAATCGCGCGTTTGAGCGACGTCCGTGCAGGCGCATGGTTAGTGTCGCGCCTTGGAACGGCCGAGTCTCGCAACAGCCCGGCGAATCCCGCGTTTGAGCGACGTCCGTGCAGGCGGCGCGCTTTTCGGCGGCTGCGCGCGCCCGGGCAGCGGCCGAAGCACGGAACGGCGCGCGGGCGCCGTTCAGTCGGGCACCACCGCCACTTTGAGGCCCGCGCGCTCGCGCACCGCGGCGATCGCCGCGTCGATCTGGGTCAGCGGGAACCGGTGGGTCACGAGGCTGCCGACGTCGAGGGCGCCGCTGGAAAGCAGCTCCACGGCCCGGCGGACGTCGGCCCTGCGCGCGTTCGAGCCGCCCGTCACCTGCAGCTCGCGGTAATGGACGATATTCGGCTCCATCACCGCCGTCGATCCCTTGGGGAAACCGGCGAAATAGTTGACCCGCCCGCCGATGGCCGCCACTTCGAGCGCCTGGTTGGCCAGCGCGGGGTCGCCGACGGCCACGATCGCGACGTCGGCCCCGCCACCGGTCGCGTCGAGAATCTCGCGGGTGAGCTTCTCGCCCTGCGAGGCCAGGGCGTGCGTCGCGCCGAGGGCGAGCGCTGGATCGAGGCGTCCGGGGCGCCCGACGGCCACAATCCGCGTGGCCCCTGCAAGCTTGGCGAGCGCGACGTGAAGCAGTCCGATCGGCCCGGTTCCCAGGACGACGACGGCCTCGCCCGGGCTCACCCGAAACTGCCTTGCCCCGTTGAGGCAGCAGCTGACCGGCTCGGCCAACGCAAGCGCCGTCGGTTCGAGTTCGCGCGGCGCGAGCACAAGGTTGCCGCGTTCCATCGCCTCGCGCGGCACAAGCAGATACTCGGCGAGCCCGCCGTCGATCTCGTATCCGAAGAGCCGCAAGTTCTCGCACAGGTGCTCGCGGCCGGCCAGGCATTGGAGGCAGCGGCCGCACGAGAGGACGATCGAGCACGTGGCCTGCACGCCGACGTCGACCCCTTCGACGCCTTCGCCGACGGCCGCGACCCTTCCGGCGAACTCGTGGCCTAGGATCACTCCGGGGCGGACTCCCGCGGTTTTGGCGCCGGAAACAATGCGCAGGTCGGTGCCGCAGATCGTGTTCGCCTCGACTTTGAGGAGGACTTCGCCGGGCCCGGGCTCGGGAACGGGGACGCGCGTGAGGGACAGGTCGTCAATGCCGTGCAGAACGGCGGCGTTCATGCTCATGGCCCTAGCCTACGCGTTCGGGCGCCCCTTCCCGCACTCGAAGGCCGATCGGCCGCCTTCCCGGCCGGCAGCAGGCCCCGTCCGCGGATCCCGTCCGCTGATCCCGTCCGTCGGCTTTTAAGGCCCCATCCGCGGAGCCGCCCTGAGGCGGCCGCTTCGCCGTCGGCCCGGCGGGCCTTCCCCGCCCGAAAGCCGATCGGCTGCCTCTGCCGTTTGCCGCGGCGCTGCAAAGCGACAGTGCAAAGGCAGGCAAAAAATGTAACAACGCACCAGTAAGAAGCGCGAATTCTCGCCACCATCCTCAACCGGCGCGATGTTTCCTGCAAAATTGTGTACCCGATCACTGGGATATAAGATCAACGTACATCACGCAGCCGCCCGGCGACGGGCGGCAACTAGGAAAGGCACGCAATGACGCGACTAGTAAATGCACCCGCGGATTTTCCCGCCGAGGCGCTGCGAGGGTTCGTCCTGGCCAACAAGCGCTACGTCAAGCCGGTCTACGGCGGCGTCGTCCGCTCCACCGCGACTCCGCAGGGAAAGGTGGCAGTGGTCTACGGCGGCGGATCGGGCCACTACCCGGCATTCGCCGGCTGGGTGGGCGCCGGAATCGCCGACGGCGCGGTGTGCGGGAACATCTTCTCCTCGCCCTCGGGCGCCCAGGCGTACTCGGTCCTCAAGGCTGCCGACCGCGGCGCCGGAGTGCTGATGGGATTCGGGAACTATGCGGGCGACGTCCTGCATTTCGGCCAAGCCATCGAGCGTCTGCGCTCTGAGGGAATCCCCGCCGACACCCTGGTAGTCACCGACGACATCGCCTCCGGCGCAAAGGACGAACTCGACAAGCGCCGCGGCATTGCGGGCGACTTCCCCGTCTTCAAGATCGCGGGGGCGGCCGCCGAGGCGGGCAAGGACTTCGAGGAGGTCAAGCGCATTTTCGCCAAGGCGAACGCGGCCACGCGCTCTTTCGGCGTCGCCTTCTCCGGCTGCACGCTCCCCGGCGCCGACGGCCCGCTTTTCACGGTTCCCGCAGGGAAGATGGGAATCGGCCTCGGCATTCACGGCGAGCCCGGGGTCTCCGAGGACGATTTGGGCTCTGCAGACGACGTCGCGGACACCCTCGTGGAAGGCCTCCTCGAGGATCGCCCCGAATCGGCGGGAAATCGCGTCATTGCCATCGTCAACGGCCTGGGCGACACGAAGTACGAGGAGCTGTTCGTCGTCGTCGGGTCCGTCGTCGACCGCCTGAAGGCCGCCGGCGTGGAGATCGCAGACGTCGAATCGGGAGAATTCGTCACCTCGCTGGACATGGCGGGCGTCTCGCTCACCCTCGTGTGGGTCGACGACGAGCTTCTTTCCTACTGGGACGCGCCTTGCGACACCCCCGCTTACAGGAAGGGCTCCGTCGGCGAGGTTGAGCGCGACGACGCCGAGCTCAACTCGGCGGCGGCAACCGTGGTCGTGACCGAGAAGGGCTCGGAGAGTTCGCGGGAGGCTGCGGGCGTCGTCGTCGGGCTCCTCGAAAAGGTCTCGGAGATGCTCGAGGAGTCGAAGGACGAGTTCGGCAAGCTCGATTCGATCGCGGGCGACGGCGACCACGGCATCGGAATGGCGAACGGATCGAAGGCCGCCGCCCAGGCGGCGCGCGCCATCGCGGATCAGGGCGCGGGCGTGGCGACCACGCTGAGCGCCGCGGGCGACGCTTGGTCCGACCGCGCGGGCGGCACCTCGGGCGCCCTGTGGGGCTCCCTTCTCACCGCGATCGGCGCGGCGCTAGGAAACGAAGAGGCCCCCTCGCTCGACTCGATCACGGACGCCGTCATCGCCGGGCGTTCAGCCGTGCAGAGGCTCGGCGGCGCCCAGGTGGGCGACAAGACGATGGTCGACGCGCTCGTTCCGCTGGTCGATGCCTTCGTCTCGACCGACGGCGACCTCAAGGCCAAAGGCGAGGCCGCCGTGGCCGCGGGCCAGGCGGGGGCCGAGTCCACGGTGCAGCTCGTCGCCAAGCTCGGCAGGGCCCGGCCCCTCGGAGAGAAGTCGCTGGGAACGCCCGATCCTGGGGCCGTCTCGCTGGTGCGGGCGGTGAAAGTCGTGGTCGAGCAGATCTGATTTCGACCGCCGAGTGCGAGCCCCGCCCCGGCGTAGCCGCACGCAGACAACGGGGTCCGCGTGCGGCTACGCCGGGGCGGGGCTCGCAGAAGCTTCAATCCAGCATCGTCACTAGCTTTCGCAGCGTGCGCATGTTGCGCGCCGTGACGGTGACGCCCAGATGGCGCTCGGCATAAGCCTGGGTGATGCGCGAGCCGTGGGGCCCTCGCGGAGTGCCGTACCACAGGTAGAGTTCGCGCGGCGTCCAGGCCAGGTCCTCGCCGTCCTTGAGGGCGTCGCGGAAGCGCCGGCCGTCAAACGAATCGACGTCGCGGTCAAAGAACATAACGTGGGAAAAGGACTCGTCTCCAACGACGTCGGCGAGGGGGTCGGCGTCAACGGCCCTCCGCAAATCAGCGGCGGTGCGATAGACAACGGGGCTGTCCACGCCGAACCATTCGCGGACGAGCTTCGTCAGGCCGTCGGCGAAGTCCTGCGCACCCGCCGGCGGAGCGCACAGCAGGTTTCCGCTCTGAAGGTGTGTGCGCACCCGCTCCAAGCCAAATTTCGACGCGACGAGTTCGCGCAGCAGCGGCATGGAAACCTTGCTGCGAGCGTCCAAGTTGACGCCCCTGAGGAAAAAGACGCACTCGCCTTCGGATTCGCCGCACATATCCGTTCCTCGCATTTCCTCGTTCGGGAGCCTGCCTTTTGAGGAAGAGCCTAGTCCACGCGGGCGCATTTACTGAACTGAACAATTCCAACTGTTGAACTGAACAATCCCAACTGTTGAACTGAACAATTCCAACTGTTGAACTGAACAATTCCAACTTCGGGTCATTTTTCAAAATCGCTTCCTTGCGGCCGCCCGTCTGTGAAAAAATCGCGCCCAGAAGTAATTGAAGAATCAAAAATATTACGATCAACCAATCGTCGGTTCGCCGCGGGCGACGGCGCTCAGAATATCGGCGAACGGACCAACCGGAACGTCGGAAAGGAAAACAATGAAAAACAGCCGCGCGATCCGCTTCACGCATGGCCGGCGCCCGAATCGAGGCCCGGGCCCACGCTCGAATCGAGGCTCGGGCCCGAATCCGCGCTCAGACCAAGGCTCGATTTTGCATTCGAACCGACGCCCGAGTCTGCACAAGACGATGTTGGGAGCCGGACTGGCGCTTGCCCTGTTTGCATCGACGATTTCGACGTCGATGGCCGCCGAGGCGCCGGCGTCCAAGGCTGACCAGGTTTCCTCGTCTATCGCTGCCCGACCGGCGTCGTCCGGAAAATCGATGTCGCCCGGCGCCTTGGCGCCGGGCGGCCTTCCTCGACCGGCGGCGACGCAAGCGGGACGCGAGGAGCTTGTGTCCACGCCAATCCCAGACGAACCGAACATCCCCAGTTACGGGACTACGACCGACAAGGGCGGCAGGCCGCTGGCCTTCGTCGTCTCCGGGGGCTACGGGGGCTCGCTCAACGTCATCGACCTCAAGAACAAGAGAAAGATCGACGTCGAAAAGACCGTCCTGGACAAGGACGGCGCCGAACTCTACCCATGGGGCTACGCCACGCTCAGCAACAGGCACGTCGTGGCGGCGTGCAGCAACGGCAGGCTCTACGACATCGATCCCGACACCTACACGGTGAAACGACTGGGAGACGACGGCTCGTCGAACAAGAACTACGAAGAGATCTCCAGGCGAGGCAGCTTCTATTGGGACGTCGTCGCGGACGAACACGACAGGCTTTACATCGCCAGTTCCAGCGAAGGGCACGGCGGCAGGGTCCTCACCTACGACGCCAAGAGCGGCCGGTGGGGCGACCTTACCGGCAGTCGGATTCAGGAGGGAGAGCGCGACGTCCGCTCGATAGCCTACGAGAACGGCGTCGTCTACGTCGGAACGGGTATGACAAAGCCGTCGATCTACAGGATCCCGACGGCGAATCCGCGGGCGCAGCGCTTGAACGTCCCGGCCGCGCTGCGCAAAGGCTCCGGCTCGGTCGCAAGCCTCGAGGCCAAGGGCGGCCGCCTGTACGTCACCATGTCGGATATGCGGAACGCCGACGGCAGTCTCATCTGCGACGGCGCCTGCGCGCTGGACCCGAACACCGGAGCGCTTCTGGGCAAGGCCCGGAGTTTCACCAAGCGCGTCGTCGCGAGGCCAGGCGAGGCAAAAAAGGTCTACTACTTCGCGACGGCGAAGAATCCGCGAACGGGCGCATCCGAGCGGAATCTGATGGAGCACAACCCCGACGACGGCTCGGAGCGCCCGGTTTTCACGAATGACGAGTTCGCGGACAACCTGAGCAGGTCCGCCTGGGTCACCCACGACTTCTTCGTCTCAACCAATATCAATCGCGACGGGATCACGGTTTACGACGCCGAGGCGAAAACCGGCACCACATTCAAGGCCAAGCTAAACATCGCCCCCCGCAGAATTCAGTCGATGATCGCCCCCAGCGACGGCAAGCTTTACGCGGGCTGGTTCATGCACACGCGGAAGATCGCACGGATAGACCCGGCGTCGCGCTCCTACAGCCTGCTCCCCCAGTCTCTCAAGCAGGTCGAATCCTTCGCCCAAAGCGGCGACTGGCTGGTTTCCGGCCTGTACACGGGCGGAATGCTCGAATCGCGGAATCTGAAGACCGGCGAAACTCGCAAGCCGATCGAGGTTGCCAAGGGAAAGAATCAAGACCGCCCCTTTGCCATGACGAGCGTCGCGAACGGCCGGGTGGCCGTGGGAACGGTGCCGGGATACGGGGAGCGCGGCGGAGCGCTCGGCTTCTACGATGTCGCCAAGAACCAAATGGAGTCCAACCGCGTCTACCTCCTCAAGGACCTGCCCGTGGCCGATCCGGCGCTCAGGGGCTCACTCGACGGCCTTTCGCCGATTTCCATGGCCTATCGCGACGGAAAGCTCTACGTGGGAACCACTGCGCGCGGGGGCAGCGGCTCCGAATTCGAGCACTCCGGCAAGTCCGAGGGCAAGGTCTTTGTCTTCGACGTCGCCAGGCAGACGGTCACGGCTGTGAAGACTCCCGTTCCCGGTTTCCAACAGTACGCCGTCACGGCATTGACTTTCGGCGACGACGGCAAACTGTACGGCACGACCGGCGGGTACGTCTTCGAGCTCAATCCGAACACCCTCGACGTCGTCAAGCGCGCCGAGGTCTCGGGCGGCAAAGAGGTCAACCGCAGCCAGCTAGTCTACAAATCCGGGATGCTTTACGGCGTCTTCCAGGCGGGAACAGCGCTTTTTCCCATCTCCGCGCAGACGTTCAAAGCCTCCGCGCCCATCGCCAGAGGGGTCAGCGGGCTCGTACGCGGAACGGACGGAAACCTCTACTACGCCAAGGGACCGTCAATCTACCGATACACGCCGAACTGACCGGCCGACGACGCGGAGCCGGCCGGCTGACCCTGCGCGGTCGGCCGACCGGCCCTGCACGTTCGGTTCAGACGGCTCTGCACGTTCGGTTCAGACGGCCCTGCTCGGAGCGGTCCGGCAGGCCCGCATCCCGCCCGCTCAATCTCGCGGACCGACCTTGCGCCTCATGAGCAGGTCCGTGTCCCGCGTCTTGCCGATGTGGAATGCGTGGGACCCGAACACCTCGAATCCGAGATGTTCGTAGAATCCCAAGGCGGCGTCGTTGTGCTCCCAGACGCCGAGCCACACGGACTCGGCTCCTCGCGCCCGGGCCTCCTCGAAGGCCCTCTCCAGCATGAGCCGGCCCAGGCCGCGCCCCTTGAACCTTTTCAGAACGTAGATTCGCTCGATCTCCAAAGCGTCGGGCATGGCGTCCTCGCTTTGCGCCTCGCCGACGTTGATCTTCGCGTATCCGGCGATTTCGCCGTCGACCCGCGCAAAGCAGAAGGTCGAACCGGGGTTGGCGATTTCTTCGGCGAGAGTCCCCGGCGCGTACGCTTTGCGAAGAAACGCGTCGAAGTCCTCGGCGCTGTAATATTCGGCGAACGTCTCGGCGAAGGCCGCCGCGCTGACGGCGCTCAGCTTGTCGACGTCGTTCGCGGTGCAGGGCGTCAGCTCAATGTTCGCAGGCGGCATGCTCATGGGAGAATTCTACGTTTCGAGGGCCGATGCGCCTGTGCGTTTCAAAGACGGGACGCCCGTCGTTTAAGTGCGGGACGCCTCTTCCTTGCGACGTCGGGAATGTAGATTTTCTTTTCAAATGATGAGACGATGGCGACGTCCATTTAACGCTCCGCCAAAAGGAGGAAGGCCATGGCAGACGATTCAACGTTCGACAAGGTCGCCGGAAAGGCGAAGGAATTCGCCGGAAAAGTCACCGGCGACAAGGACACGGAAGCCGAAGGCAAAGCCCAGCACGCCGAAGGCAAAGTGAAGGAGTTCGCCGAGGACGTCAAGTCCGACGTCAAGGCAGTAGGAGAGAAGATCAAGGGCGCTTTTAAGAAGGACTGAGCATCAGTCTTCTTCGAATCGCGTCCGCAAGACGGGGCAGGTCTTCATGGCGAGCAGATCGTCAGCCAAGGCGGCGATTTCGCTCGCCATGAAGACCCCGTCCCGCCACGTGCGCGGGATAGCCTCGCAACCGTAGTAGGCGCCGGCGAGTTGACCGTATATCGCGCCGTTCGTGTCTGAGTCTCCGCCCAGGTTCACCGCCGCGAGCATGCCGTCGCGAAAGCTCTCGTGACTGGCGAATGCCCACGCTGCGACCTGCAGGCTGTGGACGATATAGCCGGTGTTTTCAAGTTTTTCGACGCCGACGACGCGGTCGAGTATCGCATCGAATTGCTTTCCCGTGCTCAATGAGCGTGGGCTGCATATTTCCAGCTTGTCCGCTCCTTCCATTGCGCGCACGAGCATCGCGGCGAATAGCTCCGTGCCCGCCTCGGCTTCGACGGAATAGTGGGTTTCCCGCGCTGAGATTCCGGCCGCTTCGACGACGCTTTTCGGCCTGCGCGTCCCGAAGGCGGCGACGATCGCCGGAGCCAGACGCATGATCGATCCGTTGCCCGCCGACAGAACCCGCGGCTTGCCCCTTGGGACCCAAGGGTTGCTCTCAAATTCGGATATCGCAGCGGCCACCTGGTTGCCGATGTCGAAGCAGACGCCGGTCGAGCTTCGGTACCCCTCCCGCCGCCATCGACGGTAGCGGTCCATGACGTCGTAGGAGTCGTAGCCGCCGCAAGCCAAAAGGCTGTCCGCAAGGCAGAGGGCCATGGACGTGTCGTCGGTCCAATGCCCCGCCGGAAGGTCGAACGGGCCGCCGGCGCGCAGACCTCCGACCGGCTCGAACTCGCCGGGTTCCTTGAATTCTGCGGGCATTCCGATCGCGTCGCCGACGGCGAGGCCGACGAACATCCCGCGGGCCCGGTCTCGCAGGCCGCCTCCCGGCGCGCGGTTCCGCGGCGCGTCGTCCCTCCCATTCACGCGCGGCTCTTGCCCTTGTAAACGGTGCCCGCGCGAGCTTTTCTCACGCGCGCCGCCGCCCTCAACCGCGGACTGCTCATCGCCCATAGGCCAATCGTATATGCGATCCATTCGCGGTCCCAGTTTTTAGCATCTAAGCGCCGGCAGCCTTTCATTGCTTGGATTCCTAAACGAAGCTGGCCTCGGCGTCGAGCAAATTGCCCTCGGCGTCGAGAAAGCTGCTTCCGGCGTCTCCGACGATCGACACCGACATCGACCGACCCGGGGGAAGCACGCGAACGACGAGCCGCTCGCTCCTGTCTCGCTCGAGAATCTGTGTGACGTTCCCGATGATGTTCTCGCGCACGCTTGGCGTCTTGTCCACAGGCACACTTAGCGAGGCCTCTTCAGGTCCAACGGGACCTATTGCGACGCTCCTTTCGCAGAGGCTCCAAGTTCGGAAAGGGGCAAGACCTCTTTAGAAGGCGACTTCGTGACTCAGCCGAATTCGGCGCCGCTGCGGACGGGCGCGGCCCCCGCGTCTGCGGGGGCCGCCTCGAGCCACCTGAGAGAATCGAACTCTCGACCTATTCATTACGAGTGAATCGCTCTGCCGACTGAGCTAAGGTGGCACGCCGCCTTCGCCGACAGCGTTGAATAGCCTACCCGAGACTCGCCCACGTCGCAAACTGACGATCGGGCGAGCCTCGGGCGGCCAACCATGCCAACGAAGCGGCTCAAGCTAATAGCGCCAAACAGGCAGGCGAGAGCACTATCCGCGCGAACCCGAAAGGACCCGCGAACCCGAAGGAACCGCTCGGGAGCCGAGCTTGACCGCGCTGTCCATGCTGCGATCGCCCTGCTTCTGCGCCTTTTGCCCTTGCGGCCTTTCTGCCGGGCAGTCCAACCCGTCCTTGGGAACTTCGCCGGTCAACAAATACTTGTCGACTGACGTGTCAATACAGGGCGAGCCTCCGCCATAGGCCGCGTGTCCGTCGCCTTCCCGTGTCAGCAGCACCGAGTTATCAAGCGTCTTACGCATATTCTGCGCCCACGAATACGGCGTCGCCGGATCGTGTTTCGTGCCGATCACCACGATCGGAGCCGACCCCTTCGCCCTGTACGGGCCGGGGTTGGCCTTCGGATGATAGGGAAGCTCGGCGCACACATGCATGGCTAGATCGTCTTCTGCGGAAAAAGATCCAAAGACGACCGCTTCCCGCTTCAGCTTCTTCGCATACTTCTGGTACTCGGCCTCAGAGCTTTGCACATAATCTGCGCAATTGATCGCCCAGTAGGCTTCCATGGAATTGCCATCGAAACTATCGCCAACGCGACCGATATAAGTATCTAAGGGAAGCATGAAAGTCGAGCCGTCATTGTCTTCGATCAAGCCTTGTGCTCCCCCGGTAATCAACGGCCACCACTCATCTTTATACATCAAGCCGGTGAGGGCAAAGCGAAGCATCGACCGATTGAGGGGTCTGTTCGGGTCCGATGTCTTGAACGGCGTGGCGTGAGCCTGATCCAGCAAAGCGCGCATCTTTTTCTTCGCCGCATCCACCGACGAACCCAACGGACAGTTCCCGCCCTTCACGCAGCGCTCAGCATAGCGTTCGAAAGACTTCTCGAAACCCAGCATCTGCGTGTAAGTGGAGGGCAAAAAGCTCAGCTGAGGGTTGGCGGCGCCGTCGAGCACCATCCTGCCGACCTTCTTCGGGAAGAGATCGGCATACGCCCCGCCCAACTGGGTGCCGTAAGACAAACCGAGATAGTTGAGCTTCTCATCGCCCACCAGGCCCCGCAAAACATCCATGTCACGGGCAGCCGACTCCGTGCCGACGTACGCGAGCAACTCGCCGGATTTCTCCTTACACCCTTTCGCTATCTGCCGAGCCTGAGCTTTCCTGGCCTTCCGCCCAGCCTCCGTCGAGGTGTCGATATCGGAATCCAAGATCTTGCCCAGTTCCCGGTCGTCGACGCAATCAACAGGCGTCGAGGAACCGACCCCTCGAGGATCAAACCCCACAACATCGTATTTATCTAAAACGTCTTTGCCGAAGCTCTGCCTGGCCACGTCAACCATCGCGATTCCGGAGCTTCCTGGTCCGCCGGGATTGACGAACAGGCTCCCGATCGGCTTGCCGCTCTTAGCCGGAAGCTTCGCCATGGCCACGGTGATCGCCTTGCCGCCAGGCTTCTTGTAATCCAGCGGAACCTTCACATTCGCGCATTGCATTTTCGCGTCGTCCTTGCAAGGCGCCCAACTGACCTTCTGCTTGTAGAACTTTTCAAGCCCCTTCGGAACGCCCCCCTTGGGAGCGCCGATCGAACCGCCAGGCGAACCAGTCGAACCTCCAGATGACCCGGCCGAGCTTCCCGGCGAATTTGTCGGGCTTCCCGGCGAGCCAGTTGAGCCGCCTGGCGACCGACCCGCAGACGGGCTCGACGTCGCCTTCGCCGCAGGAACACCCGCGTCGGCACGGACAGAGGCATCCGCCCCCGACGACGCATCCAAACGCACCGGCGAATCGCCCGCGCGCATTGACGCAGCGTCCGCATGACCTTGCGACGCACTAGCCATTGCAGGCTGCGCGAGAACCGTCAAAGCCAACGCCGAGAGCGCAGCCAAAGGCCGCAACAGTCGCGTCGCTGTCTTTCTCATTTTTCCTCCAAACATACGAGATGATTAGAACCCCCAACCGATCGGAGCGGACCCTCGCCAACCCGACGCCCGCCGTCCGATCAGTCAGGACCCGCTACCGGACAAAGGGACGCGGTTTCCCAACGAAAACCTCATCCTTCACGGAAGCCTTCCGATCGGGAGCGCCTTGCTTCTGGGGGAGTTGCCCTTGCGGCCTTTCTGTCGGGCAGTCCAACCCGTCCTTGGGAACTTCGCCGGTCAACAAATACTTGTCAACCGCGGAGCCAATGCAGGACGAGCCTCTCCCATAGGCCGTGTGTCCGTCGCCTTCCCAGGTCAGCAGCACCGAGTTGCTCAGACTCTTGTGCAAAGCCTGCGCCCACGAATACGGCGTCGCCGGGTCATACTTCGTACCGATCACCACGATCGGAGCCGACCCCTTCGCCCTGTAAGGCCCGGGATTCGACTTCGGATGGTGCGGCAACTCGGTGCACATATAGAAAGCGATAGTGTCTTGTGCAGAAAAGGCTCCAATGGCGGGAGCTTCCCGCTTCAGCTTGTTCGCGTACTTCAAGTAATCAGCTTCGGATTCCTGAGCGTAGTCCGCGCAATTGATTGCCCAGTAGGCCTCTGCCCTATTGCCTTTGTTCCCGTCTCCCTCGCGACTTGAGGTCGCGTCGAAAACTTTCAGGAAAAGCGAGCCGTCATTTTGCTTGATCAACTGGTCAAAGGCCTGATTAAACACTGACCACGTCCGATCCTCGTATAGAAGGCTAATAACGGCAGAGTGGAGCATCGTCTGGTTGAGGGGTCTGTTCGGGTCCGACGTCTTGAACGGCTTGACGCGAGCTTGATCCAGCAGTGCGCGCATCTTCTTCTTCGCCGCATCCACCGACGGGCCCAACGAGCAGTTGCCCGTCTTCACGCAGCGCTCAGCATAGCGTTCGAAAGACTTCTCGAAACTCAGCATCTGCGTGTAAGTGGAGGGCAAAAAGCTCTGCTGAGGGTTGGCGGCGCCGTCGAGCACCATCCTCCCAACCTTTTTCGGAAAGATGTCGGCGTACATTCCGCCCAAGGACGTGCCGTAAGAGAAACCGAGATAGTTGAGCTTCTTGTCGCCCACCAGGCCCCGCATAACATCCATGTCACGGGCGGCCGGCTCCGTGCCGACGTGCGCAAGCAGTTCGCCCGACTTGTCTTTGCACCCTTTCGCTATCTGCCGAGCCTGCGCTTTCCTGGCCTTCCGCCCGGCCTCGGTCGAGGTGTCGATATCGGAATCCAAGATCTTGCCCAGTTCCCGGTTGTCGATGCAATCGACGGGCGTCGAGGAACCGACCCCGCGAGGATCGAAACCGATGATGTCGTACTTGTCCAGGACATCTTTGCTGAAAGACTTGTCGGCGCGCGAAACCAAGTCGATTCCCGACTCTCCGGGTCCGCCCGGGTTGACGAACAGGCTCCCGATCGGCTTGCCGCCTTTGGCAGGGAGCTTCGCCATGGCCACCGTGATCGCCTTGCCCCCGGGCTTCTTGTAATCCAGCGGAACCTTCACATTCGCACACTGCATCTGGGGCTTGTCCTTACACGGCGCCCAGCTCACCTTCTGCTTGTAGAACTTTTCAAGCCCCTTCGGAACGTCCCCCTTGGGAGCGTCGATCGAGCCGCCCGGCGAACTTGTCGAACCTCCAGGCGAGCCGGACGGGCTGCCTGGCGAACCAGTCGGACCTCCCGGCGACGTCGTCAAGCCGCCTGGCGACCGACCCGCAGACGGGCTCGCCGTCGCCTTCGCCGCAGGAACGCCCGCGTCGGCACGGGCAAAGGCGTCCGCCCCCGACGACGCACTAGCCATTGCAGGCTGAGCGAGAACCGTCAGGGCCAACGCCGAGAGCGCAGCCAAAGGCCGCAACAGTCGCGTCGCTGTCTTTCTCATTTTTCCTCCAAACATACGAGATGATTAGAACCCCCAACCGATCGGAGCGGACCCTCGCCAACCCGACGCCCGCCGTCCGATCAGTCAGGACCCGCTACCGGACAAAGGGACGCGGTTTCCCAGCGAAAACCCCGTCCTTCACGGAAGCTTTCCGATCGGACACGCCCTGCCGCGCATTTTGCCCCTGCTTCTGTTCCACTGGGCAGACAAGGCCGTCCTTGGGAACTTCGCCGGTTAACAAATACTTGTCGACCGGGCCCTGGATGCAAGATCCGGCCCTCCCATAGGCCGTGTGTCCGTCGCCTTCCCAGGTCAGCAGCACCGAGTTGTCGAGCGCCCCGGCGAAGGTTCGGGTCCAGGAGTAGAGCGTCGCCGGATCGTGCCTCACCCCGATCACCACGATCGGAGCCGACCCCTTCGCCCTGTAAGGCCCGGGATTCGACTTCGGATGGTGCGGCAACTCGGCGCAGATGTATCGGTCCTTCGTTTCAACGCCGCTTCCGCCAAAGACCGGGGCTTCCCTCTTGAGCCGCTCGCTGTACTTCGCATACTCGGATTGCGGGTCAAGCACATAGTCCGCACAGTTAATCGCTATAAGAGCCTCGGCCCCATTGCTGGAGGCCGTCGGGGCGGAGTCCGATCCTGATTCCTCGAAGGCCGAACCGTCGTTTTCCTTCACCAGCTTCCCTAGTTTCTCATCAAGATCCGGCCACGAAGCGTCGACGTACAGATACTGCCCTACCTCGCCCGTCAGAAGGGAACGCGTGAGTTTCCGATTTGGGTTTGACGTCGGGAACGGCTTTTTAAACGCCTGATCCAGCAGTGCGCGCATCTTCTTTTTCGCCGCGTCCACGGAAGACCCCAACTGACAGCTGCCCGTGTTCACACAGTGCTGCGCATAACGCTCAAAGGCATGCTCGAATCCGAGCTCCTGCTCGTATGCTCTGCGACTGTCCCGCATGCCGGTGTCGACGGCGCTGTCAAGCACCATCCTGCCGACTTTCTTTGGAAAGAGGTCGGCGTACATTCCGCCCAAGGACGTGCCGTAGGAGAATCCGAGATAGTTGAGCTTCTCGTCGCCCACCAGCCCGCGCAAAACATCCATGTCACGGGCAGCCGACTCCGTGCCGACGTGCGCGAGCAACTCGCCCGAGTGTTTCTTGCATCCCTCGGTTATCTTCTTAGCCTGCGCCTTTTGGGCTCTACGCCCGGCCACAGTGGAAACGTCATAATCGGAATCGAACATTTTGGCCATTTCGCGGTCGTCGAAGCAATCGACGGGCGTCGAGGAACCGACCCCACGGGGATCGAAACCGATGATGTCGTACTTGTCCATGACATCTTTGCTGAAAGCCCGGTCCACATATGAAAGCACGGCGATTCCGGAACTTCCGGGGCCGCCGGGATTGATGAACAGGCTCCCGATCGGCTTGCCGCCCTTGGCAGGAAGCTTCGCCATAGCGACGGTGATCGCCTTGCCCCCGGGCTTCTTGTAATCCAGTGGAACCTTCACATTCGCACACTGCATCTGGGGCTTGTCCTTACACGGCGCCCAGCTCACCTTCTGCTTGTAGAACTTTTCAAGCCCCTTCGGAACGTCCCCCTTGGGAGCGCCGATCGAGCCGCCCGGCGAACTTGTCGGACTTCCAGGCGAACTTGCCGAACCTCCAGATGACCCGGACGGGCTGCCTGGCGAACTTGTCGGGCTTCCCGGCGACGCCGTTGAGCCGCCCGGCGACCGACCCGCAGACGGGCTCGCCGCCGCCTTCTCCGCACGAACGCCCGCGTCGGCACGGGCAAAGGCGTCCGCCCCCGACGACGCCGCACCCAAACGCACTGGCGAATCGCCCGCGCGCATCGACGCAGCGTCCTCGTGGTCCGGCGAAGCACCGGCCACTACAGGCTGAGCGACGATGGCCAGGGCAAAGGCCGATGCAGCCGCAAAAGGATGCAACAAACGCCTGAATGTTTTCATCTCTTCTCCCAAATTGATTTAGCCGGTTGCACCCACCTCGCTAAGCGGATGCAACCCATATGAAGGACCGAAACCCGGGCGACTCGCCGGAGTTTTACCCGCGGTGACGCTCGTCGCGGGCCGTGAGACCGACACAGACACACAAGCGTCAGTCCAGACACAAAGCCCAAAACATTGTATCTCTGTAGTTGCTATTTTACTTGTTCCCCGCAGGCAGCGCCACCGTTTTCAAAACCTTCCTATGAGGTAGAAGAGAATGGCGATGAATCAAGGGAAATTCAACCGACGTTCGATCAAAAAACGTCGCCGACAGAAAGAGCATCTACTATACGTAATTTTTGCGACCTGTTTGTGTTGAATAACGTCCCCAGCACACCCGAAGATGAAATAGCACACTCGAAAGTAAAAAGAAGGCGACATCGGCCGTTAACTCATATCGAAGTTAACGGCCGATGTCGCCCGCGGTTTATCTGCGTCGCAAGGCCGACGTCAGCGTCGCGCACAGCTCGTCTCCATCGCAAGGCCGACGTCAGGATCGTCGGCGCCAATGGTCATTCGACGGGCGGCGCAATACGTTCGGCAGCGCTCTATCTTTGCCCCTGCTTCTGTTCCACCGGGCAAACCAACCCGTCCTTCGGAACCCTGCCGGTCAGGAGATAGGCATTCACTTGATTTTCGATGCACGCGCCAGACCGCCCGTAGGCCAAATGTCCATCGCCCTCCCACGTCAACAGCACGGAGTTCTCGAGCGTCCTGTGCATGGCCTTCGCCCAGCGATACGGCGTCGCCGGATCGTGCTTCGTGCCGATGACCACGATCGGAGCCGAACCCTTCGCTCTGAATGCGCCGAGACCGGCCTTCGGATGATATTTTAGATTTCTGCAAACCTGAATCACTTTCGTCGTCCAGGGATCGTACCCGCCGAAGACGGAAGCTCTTTCTTTGAGCTTTTTATTGTACTTGGCGTAAACGGAGTCCGGCTCTTTCGCGTAATCGGCGCAACTGATCGCGAGGAGCGACTCCATTATATTGCTCTCGTCATTCGGCGTTTGCGGACCAGACAGCTCCAGAAGCTCGGTGCCGTCATTTTCCTCGATCAGCTTGCCAAGTGCTTGATCCAAACCAGGCCAAGCTTCGTCCCGGTACATCGCCCACCTCACGGACGCCATCAGGTTGGAGCGCGTGAGCGGACGGGCCGGGTTCGACGTCGGGAACGGTTTCTTCGCCGCCTGGTCGAACAGGGCGCGCATCTTCTTCTTGGCTGCTTTGACGGTGGTCCCAAGAGGGCACTTGCCGCCGTCGACGCATCTTTTCGCGTACCGCCCGAACGATTCATCGACGCTCAGAGTCCCCTCGTAGAGCAAGCGTGCGTTTCCAAGTTGGGTGTTGACGGCGCCGTCGAGCACCATCCTGCCCACCTTCTTCGGGAACAAGTCGGCATACATCCCGCCCAGCTCAGTGCCGTAGGAGAAGCCGAGATAGTTGAGCTTCTTGTCGCCCACTAGCCCGCGCAAAACATCCATATCGCGGGCCGCCGACTCCGTGCCGACGTGCGGGAGCAACTCACCCGACCGCTTCTCGCAGCCATCAGCGATCTTCTTGGCCGCTTCCTGCTGTTGCTGCCGACCCTTGGCCGTGGACAGGTCGTAGTCTGCATCCAAGAAGAACGCGTTCAAAGCGGCGGCGTCGGCGCATTTGACGGGAGTGGAGGCGTCGACCCCTCGCGGGTCGAAGCCGACCACGTCGTACTTATCCAAGATTTCGGGCTTGAGGCTTTTCGAAAGAGAGGCTGCCTTTTCTATGCCTGAGCCGCCGGGGCCGCCGGGATTGACGAACAGGCTCCCGATCGGCTTGCCGCTCTTGGCGGGAACCTTGAGCATGGAAATCGTGATCGTCTTGCCCTCGGGCTTTTTGTAATCGAGCGGAACTTGCGCTTGCGCGCACTGCAGGCCGGCACGATCTTTGCCTTTGCATTCAGACCACGTCAGCTTCTGCCTGTAGAACTTCTCCAACCCTTTCGGGGCATCGCTTTCACCGGCGCCCCTTGATCCGCGGTTTGAGGTGTTCGCGCTGCCATTCGAGCCATTGCTTGAGCCGTTCGCCCCGCTGTTCGATCCGACGTTCGGACCATCCGCGTATGGGCTCACCGACGTCGCCGACGTCGCAATTGTGTCCGCTTGCGCCGGCATCGCGCCTAAAGCGAGGCTGACGCCGATCAATCCGGCAAACGAAGCCGTCGCAAGCCGCGCAGACCTCGACCTCGCGGCAGAAAACGGACGTTGCCGCACGGTCTTGTCGGGGTTGCCCGCCCGCGGCCATGAACTCGTTGAATTCGTTGTCTCACTCATGGCTCCAGTTTGGCAAGAGCCGGCCGCCCGCGAACATACGGCCACCAGGCCAAGACGACAGTCGCAACGGCCCGAAGTGCCGGGTGGGGATATCCCCACCCGGCACTTCGGGCCGCGCAAGCCGTGCGGAAAGGTCTTCGGGCTCAAGCCATAAGAGCGTCGAAGGCGAGCCCTAAGAACGTCGAAGGGTGCGTCCCGCACAGCGGAGGAACGCACCCTCGAAGTTGAATGACGCAGGAGCGTCGAGCTCAGCGCATCCCGTGCAGCGGCGGGACGCACCCCGCCCGCTACCGGATGACAGGGTGCGGTTGGCTCTCCGGGGAAAGCTTGTCCTTCACGGAAGCCTTCCGATCAAGGTCACCTTGCTTCTGCGCTTCTTGCCCCTGCTTCTGTTCCACGGGGCAAACGAGGCCGTCCTTGGGGACCTCGCCGGTCAGCAGATACTTGTCGACCGGGCTCTGGATGCAAGAGCCGGCCCTGGAGTAAGCAAGGTGCCCGTCGCCCTCCCATGTCAGCAACACCGAGTTGCTCAGACTCTTGTGCAAAGCCTGCGCCCAGTGATACGGCGTCGCCGGATCGTGCCTCGTGCCGATCACCACAATCGGAGCCGACCCCTTCGCAGTGTACGGCCCGGGATTCGACTTCGGATGATACGGCAGAAGGCTGCAAAGGTCAGTCTCTTCTCCACCGCTGCCCGCGCCGAAGAGGGGGGCCTCCTTCTTTAGTTTCTCTTGATACCTCTTGGTTACGGACGGCGAGGAAGCTGGATAATCCGCGCAGTTAATCGCAGTCCTGGCCTCGTTGCTGTTGTTCTTGAACTTTCCGCCCTGGCGTCCGCTTGCAAGGTCATACCATCCCAAAAGGAAGGATCCGTCATTGTTTTTGATCAACTGACTGAGCCCTGTATCCAGATAGGGGCGATATGCGGTGCTGTACATCGCAAGCATGACGCCGTACTTGAGCATGTTCCGATTGAGGGGCCTCTTGGGATCGGCCGTCGGGAACGGCTTCTTGAACGCCTGATCGAACAGGGCTCGCATCTTCTTCTTCGCCGCATCCACAGAGGACCCCAACGGACAGTTCCCGCCCTTCACGCAATACTCCGCGTAACGCTCGAAGGCCTTCTCGAAGCCGATCGTCTGCTCGTACCCCATGCGCGCACCGCCAAACTGTGGGTCGAGGGCGCCGTCGAGGACCAGCCTGCCTGTCTTCTTCGGGAAGAGGTTGGCGTACATGCCGCCCAGGGAGGTGCCATAGGAGAAGCCGAAGTAATTGAGTTTCTTGTCGCCCACGAGGCCGCGCAAAACGTCAAGGTCCCGCGCAGCCGACTCCGTGCCGAGGTACGGAAGCAAGTTGCCCGACTTCTCCTGGCATCCCTTCGCCTCCTGCTCGGTAATGGCTTTGTCCGTCTGCCGCCCTTCCGGGGTGGAGAGGTCGACGTCGGTGTCGGCGATCTTGGCCAGCTCGGCGTCGCTCACGCAATCGACCGCAGTCGAGGAACCGACCCCGCGCGGATCGAAGCCCACAATGTCGTATTGGTCCCGGAGAGCCTTGCTGAAGATCTTGTCCGCGCCTGAAACGAGGTCGATTCCCGATTCTCCGGGACCGCCGGGGTTGACAAACAGGCTCCCGATCGGCTTGCCGTTTGCCGCGGGAACCTTCGCCATGGCGACGATGATCGTCTTGCCGCCGGGCTTCTTGTAATCCAACGGAACCTTCACATCCGCGCACTGCATCTGGGGCTTGTCCTTGCACGGCACCCAAGCCAGCTTCTGCTTGTAGAACTTTTCAAGCCCCTTCGGAACGTCCCCGGCTGGAGCCTCGTTCGGTTTGCCCGACGACGGATCCGCGGACGGGCTCGCAGTCGACTTCGCCGCGGGAGCCCGCCCGGCGCCGACGTGAGCCGACGCCGCTTGAGCCGCCACCGGCTGAACGACGGCCGTCAGAGCCAATGCCGAAAGTGCAGCCAAAGGCTGCAACAATCGCGTCATTTTCTTTTTCATCTTCCCTCCCAAACGGGTAGAAAACCGAAACCCACGCCAATTCCCGGGATATTCACGAATGCCACACTCACCGCCAAGACGCTCGGCGCGGGCCGAGAGACCGGTGCGTTGAACAGCTTCGGCCCATGCACCGTCTTTGTCGCTGCATCTCTCTAAAGATTCAGCCTACAGGATCGAACGGTTGCGAACTGCGGGTTTTCCACTCCTTCCCTTGAGGTAGAAGGGGAGGCAGTGGCGACAAGAGACGAAAGTGGCTCTGAAAGACGGAAGAGGCGATAAGAGCAGGAGAGACGAGAAGAGGGGAAGAGACGATAAGGGGCGGAAAAAACGATAAAGACATGGAAGAAATTATTTACGACCGAAGGAAGGGCAAGGCAGAAGAATGGACAGGGTAAGCATCTCGCGAAAGGACAACGGCAGAAGAAAAATAAGATGGCCCGCAGGGAAACTGCGGGAAATAAATCAAGTTCCATCTAGTGGGATGAAGAAAAATACAGATAAAGGGAACACCTAAAACAAGGCAGGTTCAAAACGAAATTAGAATTTTGCGCAGGACCGGTGCAAAACACAGGCGAAACGACGTACAAAATACAAACAAAATATTGCGCAGGACCGGTGAAAATGCAGGCGAAACGTAGCGCAGGATGCGCGACAAAGACACCCGCATAAAACAGGGCGGGCGCCGCGTGGCCCAAGAGGCTCATGCGGCGCTCGCCCTGCGCGCTGCGACTCAGTTTCCCAGCTTTGAGGAGGCAGGGCAGACGAGGCCGTCCTGCGGGACCTTTCCGGTGAGAAGATATTTGTCTACCGGGTCGTTCAGGCAGGAGCCCGCTTTTCCGTAGGCTGTGTGTCCGTCGCCCTCCCACGTCAGCAGCACCGAGTTGCTCAGCGTCTTGTGCAAAGTCTGCGCCCACTGATACGGCGTCGCCGGATCGTACTTCGTGCCGATCACGACGATCGGAGCCGAGCCCTTAGCCTCGTACGGTCCGGGGTTGGCCTTCGGATGGTAGGGCCAGAGCGAGCATATATCGGTTCCCTCCATCATCAACGAGCCGAAAACGGGCGCCTCCGTCCGCAGCTTATCGGCGTACTGTTGATACTCGGCGCTCGGCGAAGGCACATAGTCGGCGCAGTTGATCGCCCAGAAGGCTTCCTTGGCATTGTTCTTGAACTTGTTTCCCTGGCGCTCCTCAAACAGGTCGTAGTACCCTAGGATGATCGAACCGTTGTTCTGCTCAACCATCTGGGAGAGCCCCTGATCCAGGTAGGTCCAATACAATTCGCGGTACATCATGCTTATTACGGTAGAGTATAGCGCGGCTCTATTGAGGGGTCGCTTGGGATTGGTCGTCGGGAAGGGGCTCTTCAGCGCCTGGTCGAAAAGCGCCTTCATCTTCGCCCTGGCCTCGTCCACAGAGCCTCCGAGCGGGCATCGGCCGGTGTCCACGCAGTGCTGCGCGTAATGTTGGAAGGCGGTTTCGAAGCCGACTACTTGCTCGTACCCCATGCGCGCGTTGCCGAGCTGTGGGTCGAGGGCGCCGTCGAGGACCAGCCTGCCTGTCTTCTTCGGGAAGAGGTTGGCGTACATGCCGCCCAGGGAGGTGCCATAGGAGAAGCCGAAGTAATTGAGTTTCTTGTCGCCCACGAGGCCGCGCAAAACGTCAAGGTCCCGCGCAGCCGACTCCGTGCCGAGGTACGGAAGCAAGTTGCCCGACTTCTCCTGGCATCCCTTCGCCTCCTGCTCGGTAATGGCTTTGTCCGTCTGCCGCCCTTCCGGGGTGGAGAGGTCGACGTCGGTGTCGGCGATCTTGGCCAGCTCGGCGTCGCTCACGCAATCGACCGCAGTCGAGGAACCGACCCCGCGCGGATCGAAACCAACGATGTCGTATTTGCTCCGAACGGAGGCGCTGAAGGACTCGGAAGCGTTGGCCGCCAAATCGATTCCCGAGCCTCCGGGGCCGCCGGGGTTGACGAACAGAGTCCCGATCGGCTTGCCGCTTTTGGCGGGAACCTTCATCATGGCGATGGCGATCGTCTTGCCGCCGGGCTTCTTGTAATCCAGCGGAACCTTCACGTCCGCGCATTCGTTGGCCGGATGCGCCTTGCACTTCGACCATGCGACCTTCTGGTTGTAAAAGTCCCCTAGCTTGTCAAACGCGGTTGCGCTCGGCGATTGGTTCCCTCTCGGCGATGCGCCGCCGGCGGAGCCGTTGTCATTCGAGGCACCGAGGTCGAGGGAACAGCCAGCGAGCAGCATGGCTGCGGCGAAGAAGGACGCCATAGGCTTGCGAAGGTTCATTCTCCTAAACTACCTGATCGTCTTGCGAAACGCAGTCCGCTTGCGGGGGCATGGCGCCCCAGCCGCAGCCGCGGGAAGCCGGCCGGATGGGTTGAAGTTCACGCCGAGGCGGGCGTCGGCCCCGGATCCGGCGGCAGTCGGCGCCCCTGCAGACCGCGACGAGTGTCAGCCCAGCGGGCGGTCGCGGACATCGCGGCCCGTCAGGCCTGCGGGAATCGGCGGGTGTCAGCCCTGCGGGCGGAGGCCGACCATCATCGCCTCGAGCGCGAGCAGTGGCGCGACGTTTCCCGCCAAGCGCGTGCGAGCCTGCGAGATCGCGTCCATCCGGCGAATCGACTGCTCGGCCGAGGTGCTCGCGGCGACCTCGGCGATCCGGTCGGCGAAGTCGCGGTTGACGAGGGCGACGTCGGCCCCCAGCTGGACCGTGAGGACGTCCCTGTAGAGCGAGAGAAGGTCGACGAGGGCGCGGTCGAGCCTGTCGCGCTGGGCGCGGGTGGCGCGGCGCTTTTGGTCCTCGCGCAGGGCGGTTATCTGCGCGGACACGGCGGGAGGGACGCGCCCCCCTTCTTCGACGCCGAGGGACCGGCGCAGCTCGGCCTCCTCCTCGGCGAACTGGGCGGCCAGGGCGTCGCTGACGGCTTTGGCCCCGGACTTCTTTTTGGCGGGCTTTTTTCCCGATTTCGCGGTCGAGGCGGAGTTCCGGCCGCGCCCGCCGCCGCGACTGCGCGAACCGATTCCGTCGCGTCCGCCTGCCTCGCCGTCGCGATCGGCCTGCCGCCCGGCTTCCCCGGCGCGCGGCCCCGCGTCGAAGCTCGCGGCGGGGCCGAGGAGGGCCTCGGCGGCCTCTGGGCTGTAGTTGAGAATGCGGTGAGCGGCCAGCACGGCGTCGCCCGCGCCTCGGATCGAGAGCGTCTCGGTGAGAATGTAGGCGCGTTCGCGGGCGGCCTGTGCGTCGGTGGCGAGGGCTCTCGCGCGGCCGACGTGCGATTGGGCCGCGAGCGCAGCGTCGAGCGCCCGTTCCGGGGGGACGCCGTCGCGGCGAACGAGCAGGTCGGCGACGTCCTGCGGGCTTGGCACGGCCAGGCTGACTTCGCGGCAGCGCGAGCGGATCGTCGTCATGACGTCTTCGGGCGAGGGCGTGCACAGCATCCACACGGTAAACGGCGGAGGCTCCTCGATCGCTTTGAGCAGCACGTTCGTGGTGCGCTCGAGCATCCTGTCGGCGTCTTCGATGACGACGACGCGCCACGGACCGCTTCCCGGGGAGACATACGACCTGCCGACAAGCTCGCGCGTGCGCTCGACGGTGATGAAGACTCCGCGGGTCGCCACCGATTCGACGTCGGGGTGCTTGCCCTGCATTACCGTGTGGCAGGCGTGGCATTGGCCGCACCCGGGTTCCGGTCCGGTGCATTCGAGGGCCGCGGCAAATGCCCTGGCCGCGACCGACCTGCCCGAACCCGGCGGCCCTGTGACGAGCCAGGCTTGGGCCATGGCCGAATCGGCCCCGGCGGCGGTCTTCCCGGCCAGCTCGCGAGCGGCCGCGGCGGCTTTTTCAAGCTGGGCGCGCACGGCCAGCTGCCCCACCAGCTCGTCGAAGACGCTCACGGCTCGCCGCCCCCGGGCCGGCGGCCTTCGGCTTCCAACGCCTCGGCCACGCGTGCGCGGACCGTTTCGGCGATCCGCTCACGCGGCTCCGTCGCGTCCACGGTGAACCAGCGTTCGGGTTCGGCCGCGGCGAATCGGAGGTATGCCCTGCGGACGTCCTCGTGGAACCGCGCGCCCGCCGCCTCGATCCTGTCGAACGAGCCGCCGAGACGGGAGGCGAGCGCCTCGGCGGGAAGGTCGAGGAAAACGGTCAGGTCGGGCATGAGCCCTTCCGTGCCCCACAGCGACAGGCCGCGCACCTCGTCCTCGCCGAGCGTCCTCCCGGCGCCCTGGTAGGCGGCGGAGGAATCGATGTACCTGTCGGCGAGAACGATCGCGCCCCGATCCAGGGCCGGGCGCACGACCGTCGCGACGTTGTGCGCCCTGTCCGCCGCGTACAGCAAGGCCTCTGCCCTCGGAGAGACGTCGCCGCCGTGCAGGAGCAGCTTGCGGATATGGCGCCCGAGCTCGGTTCCGCCGGGGTCTCTGGTTGTGACGACGTCGAAGCCGCGCCCGCGCAGCCATTCGGCGAGCAACTGCATCTGGGTGGTTTTGCCCGATCCGTCGCCGCCCTCGAAAGTGATGAACATCGGCTACTTCTCGTCCTTGGCGGCGGCCGCCGCAGACGACCTGTCTGCGGATTTTTTGGCAGCGGCTTTCGAGGAGGCTGTTTTCGCGGCGGCGGACTTCGAAGCGGATGCCTTCGCGCCCGCAGACTTCGTCGAAGCCTTCCCTGCGCTCGCCGCCTTGCCCGAGGCGGTTGTGCCCGAGGCAGCCTTGGAGGCCGCTTTGCTCGAAGAGGCCTTGCCGGAGGCGGACTTCGACGCCGACTTGCCGGAGGCGGACTTCGACGCCGACTTTGACGCGGTTTTCGACGAGGTCTTGGCCGAGGCCTTTTTTCTGGCAGGCTTCTTCGCCGGGCCCTTGGCTCGCCGGTCGGCGAGCAGCTCGTAGGCGCGCTCGGGCGTGATCGTCAGCGGGTCGTCCTCGCGGCGAAGGGAGGCGTTCGTCGTGCCGTCGGTGACGTATGGGCCGAAGCGGCCGTCCTTGAGCAGAACCGTGACGCCCGCGACGGGGTCGGTTCCCAGCTCGCGCAGGGGCTCCTTCGCCGTGGCGCCGCGCCGCTGCTTGGGCTGGGCAAAGAGCTCTTTGGCCTGGTCGAGGGTGACCGTGAAGATCTCGTCCTCGCTGGCCAGCGACCGCGAATCCTTGCCGCGGGTCAGGTACGGCCCGTAGCGGCCGTTGTGGGCCAGGATCGTCTCGTCGCCGTCGTCGCCCACGACGCGCGGAAGCGAAAGCAGCTTGAGCGCGTCCTCGAGCGTGACCGATTCGAGCGCCATCGAGGAGAAAAGGGAGGCCGTGCGCGGTTTGGGCGGCTTCTTCGACGGGCGGCCGGTGGGCGTGAGCGCCACTTCGCCCTCTTTCGGCACATCGGTGACGTACGGGCCGAAGCGCCCCGCTTTGGCCAGCACCTTGCGCCCGGTTTCGGGGTCCACCCCCAGTTCGCGCCCGTCGAAGCTGCTTTTGTCGAGCAGCTCGCGGGCCTTGGCCAGGGTCAGCTCGTCGGGGGCGATGGAATCGGGGACGGAGGCGTTGCGGGCTTCCGCGCCCTCGCGCTCCTCCTGGACGTACGGCCCGTAGCGGCCCACGCGCAGAACCACGCCCTCGCCGAGGTCGATCGAGTTGACGGCCTTCGCGTCGATGTCCCCGAGGCTCTCGACCTGCCCTTCGAGGCCGAGCCGCCCCTCCTGGCCCTTCCAAAAGCGCGTGAGATATTCGATCCGCCGCTCTTCGCCGGATGCGATGCGGTCGAGCTCAGTCTCCATGTCGGCCGTGAAGTCGTAATCGACCAGCTCGGGAAGATTCTCCTCCAGCAGGCGCACAACCGAAAAGGCCGTCCACGTGGGCACGAGCGCCTGGCCGCGGCGGTCGACGTACCCGCGGTCGGTGATGGTCGAGATCGTGGCGGCGTACGTGGACGGGCGCCCGATCCCAAGCTCCTCCATGCGCTTGACGAGCGAGGCCTCGGTGTAGCGCGGCGGCGGCAGGGTCTCGTGGCCGTCCGCGGCCGCCTCGAGCGTGCGCAGGGCCTCCCCCTCCTTGACCTCCGGCAGGCGCGCGTTCTCGCGGTCCTCGTACCGCTTCGCGTCGGCCGACTCCTGGTAAACGGCCATGAAGCCGGGGAAGGTGATGATCGTTCCCGACGCCGCAAACGTCGCCTCGCGCGCTCCGGCGGCCCCGGCGACGCCGACGTTGACGCGGACGGAGGCGGTCTGGCCGCGGGCGTCGGCCATCTGCGAGGCCACCGTGCGTTTCCAGATGAGCTCGTAGAGCGCGAACTGGCTGGCCGTCAGATCGCCCTTGACCTGGGCGGGCGTGCGGAAATGGTCGCCGGCGGGCCGGATCGCCTCGTGGGCCTCCTGCGCGCCCTTGGACTTCGTCGCGTACAGCCTTGGCTTGTCCGGCAGCGACTCCTGCCCGTACATCTCCCGAATCTGGCTTCTAGCGGCCGAAACCGCCTGTTCGGAAAGGTTGGTCGAGTCGGTTCGCATGTACGTGATGTAGCCGTTTTCGTAGAGCGACTGGGCCGTGCGCATGGCGTCGCGCGAGCTCATGCGGAGCTTGCGGGAGGCCTCCTGTTGGAGGGTCGACGTCGTGAAAGGCGCGGCCGGCCGGCGGGTGTACGGCTTCGTCTCGACGGAGGCGACCGTCGCGTCCGCGCCTTCGAGGGCCGCGGCGAGCTGTTCGGCGTCGTCCTTGCCGAGGGCCCGCACGCCTTCCTTGGCGGCCTTGGCGGTGAGTTTTCCAGCGTCGTCGAAGTCCCTGCCCGCGGCGACGCGCACGGAGTCGAGGGCTGCGAGCTTGGCCGAAAAGTCCTGCTTCTCCTTGGCGAAAACCGCCGTCACGTCCCAGTAGGAGGCGGCGACGAAGGCCATGCGCTCGCGTTCGCGCGAGACGACCAGCCGCGTGGCCACCGACTGCACTCGCCCGGCCGAGAGCCCGGGCGAGACCTTGCGCCACAGGAGGGGCGAGACCTCGTAGCCCACGAGGCGGTCGAGGATGCGGCGCGATTCCTGGGCGTCCACCAGCTGCGCATCGAGCTGGCGGGGATTGTCGAGCGCCCTGGCGATGGCCTCCGGCGTGATCTCGTGGAACACCATGCGCTTGACCGGGACCTTCGGCTTGAGCACCTCGTTCAGATGCCAGGCGATGGCCTCGCCTTCGCGGTCCTCGTCGGTTGCGAGCAGCAGTTCGTCGGCCTCTTTGAGCAGCTTTTTCAGCTCGGCGACCTTCTTCTTCTTGTCGGGGTCGATCACGTAGTAGGGCTCGAAGCCCGCTTCGATGTCCACGGAGAACTTCGCGTAGGGGCCCTTTTTCATCGACGCGGGCAGCTCGGAGGGCTGGGGGAGGTCGCGAATATGGCCGACGGAAGCCTCTACGGAGTAGTCCGATCCGAGATAGCCGCTGATGGTGCGAGCCTTCGCTGGAGACTCCACGATCACAAGTTTGCTCACGCTGTTTCCTTCAGGACGACGGAGGGGTTGCTGGCGCCACCATAACCCCATTTGCCGACACCCCGCCATTTGTGCCACGCCGTCAATGACGGGATACACTGTTGCAGCGGTTTGGGACACACACGAGGAGAGTTCTCTCATATGCGCGAAAACTCGCCGAAATCCGGCGTAACACGCGAAGGCGTGATCGTCGTCGCCTTGGGGACTCCCACAGAGGCGAGCACCCGTGCGATCGCCGAGTTCTTGGGCGAGTTCCTTTCGGACAAGCGCGTTGTGGACCTGCCGGACTTCCTGTGGCAGCCGGTGCTGCGCGGCCCGATTCTCAAACGCCGCCCGGGCAAGGTGCTGGAGCAGTACGAAGACATCTGGGCGGACGGCTCTCCCCTGCGGGTGATCACGGAGGGGCAGGTCGCGAGGCTCGCCGAGCTTCTGCCCGATTGCGAGGTGCGCGTGGGATACCAGTACGGCAGTCCTAGCTTCGTCGAGACGTTCGCCGAGATGGCCTCGCGCCTGGACGAGATCACGGTGCTTCCCACGTATCCGCAGTTCGCGCCGGCCACGGTGGGGTCGGTGGCCGACAGGCTCGACGCCGCGCTGAGGGTTTCCCGCGAGCGTTTCGGGCGCGTGCCGCGGGTTCGCGCGGCGAGGTCGTGGCCGGAGCTGCCCGGGTACGTCGACTGGCACGTCACGCGCATAGCGAACGCCTTGGAGGAGGGCGACGCCGACATGCTCGTCTTCTCCTGGCACGGGCTGCCTGACAGGCGCCCCCACCAGCCCGCCCGATACGCCGCCGAATGCGAGGCCACGGCCCGCGCGATCGCGGCGCGCCTCGCGGACCTCGGCGTGAACGTCCCGTGGCGCTCGACGTTCCAGTCGAAGTTCGGGCCCGACCGCTGGCTGCGGCCCGCGACTATCGACACGATGGCCCGCCTCCCGCGCGAGGGCGTGCGCCACGTGATCGTCGCCAATCCGGGCTTCATGGCCGACTGCCTGGAGACGATCTACGAGATGGACGTCCTCAACGCCGACGCCTTCTACAAGGCCGGAGGCCAGACTTTCCGCCGGATCGGATGCCCCGACGCCGACGCCGGCGCGGCCATCCTGGCCGAGCTGCGCGGGGCGCTGCGGCCCTTCGCGTGAGCGCCATGGGCCGTTTAAACGCCGGAAGACGGCAGAAATGTTTGACTGGCCCTCGGGAATCGCCGCAGACGTGACAATTGAGAAGCCACGAAGTCGAGACCGCGATTCGGGGATCGCGACGTCGGGCTCTAGATCATGCGACCGTCGAAGGCTCTCCGGAGACCAAGATCCCGAGGCCGACGAGCTCGCGGACGGCGGGGAGCACCTCGGTGCGCACGTCTTCGGCGGGCTCGCCGAGGAGTTGGGCGACGGCGTCGCACAGGGCGCCGAGGGTCAGTTCGCCGTCGCACGCGCCGACGACGCCGGCAACCGCGCTCGTCACTTGGACCTCGGCCGCGAATCCGGCCACTTGGGCGAGTTTGAGCATGAACGGCTCGGCCTGCCCCGGGGCGTGGAGGCGGTGTTCGACGCCGCGGCAGACGAGGCGGGCGGCGAGGAGCGCGGAGTCGCCGGCGCGCAGCAGGTCGCGGTGAGCCCAGACGCCCTCGACGTACCCGTGCAGGTCGATCGGCGCGGGGCCGGAGAGCTCTTCGAAGCGCCGCCACGGACGGCGTTTCGCCGAATCCTCAGCGTTCGAACCGGCCGCGTTCGAACAGGCGGCGTCCCAATTCCCCGCGTTCGAATCCCCCGCGTCCCAATCCCCCGATTCTCCCTCCGGCGCGCGCACGGAAATGTATCCCATGCCGACGCCGACCACGCCCCTGCGCGCGAAGTCGTCAAGCCAGGCGGCGTAGGCCTTTTCGTAGCCGCGGTCGCGCGGCGTCTGGCCGCCGTCGCGCAGCCACATTTCCGCGTAGTCGGGCGGCGCGAGGACCTCGCGCTGGATCACCCAAGCGTCAAGGTCATCGGGAATCCAGGCCGCCGGGCCGCGAGCCCAATCGGGAACGGCGTCAAACGGCCGATCCGGAGCCGCGTCGGACAACAGGTCCGAAGCAGAGCCAAGCGACTGATCCGGAGCCGCGTAGGACGCCTTGATCTCCCAGTTGCCCAGCATCCACGCTCGGCCTCCGGGCGCCAGCACGCCGCGGAGCTCGCCGACGAGTTCCGCAAGCAGCGAGTCGCCTTCGCGTCCGCCGTCGCGATATGTGCGAACGCCGTCCGCGCGGGCGGCTTCCGGCGTGATGACGAACGGCGGATTCGAGACGACGACGTCGTACCGCTCGCGCGCGGCGCTCCAAGAATCCACGGAATCCACGGCATCCGCAAGGTCAGACCTCGAATCGCGCACGGGCTCCAGCAGCGAACCGCGCCGGAAGTCGATCTCCGCCCCCGCGAGGGCCGCGTTGAATCGCGCGTAGCCGAGCGCGCGGGCGGAAACGTCGGTGGCCGTCACCCGCGCGCCGCACAGGGCGGCGAGAATGGCGTGGTATCCACAGCCGGTTCCGACGTCGAGCACCCGCTCGCCTGCGCCGTAGGCAGCCAGCGCCGCGAGCGTCCGCGTGGCTCCCCCGACGGGCATGACGTGGTCCGGGCCCGGAATCGCGCCCACCAGCTCGCCCCAGTCGGAGGCGATGAGGACGTCGTCGCGTCGCCGAGCGTCCACAGCAGCCGCGCGATGAAGCGAAGGCTGCGAAACTGGCTCCGGTGCAGGCAAAGATTCGGGTGCCGACCCAGATTCCGCCGCAGATCTAAAGACTTGCAGATGCCCGGGAATCGGCGCGGGAACGATCTGAAAGAGAGCGCGCCCGTCTTTGACGACCGCGCCCACGCGTCCGCGCGCCCAAGTCGCGGGAAAGGCCGCCGCAATTTCCCCCTCGCCGAGCCGGTCGCCGAGCATGAAAAGCCTGGTGAGATTGGCGAGCCGGACGTCGTCCGCATTGACGGCGTTCCGGCCTTCAAACTCTGCCGTGCAGACAGCCTTCCGACCTTCGGAACCGGCCATGTCGGCAGCCTTCCGACCTTCAGAACCAGCGATGTCAGCAGCCTTCCGACCTTGAAAGCCGACGACGCCCGCGGGCCTCCCGCCTTCCGCGATCGCCCGCGCTCGGGCCAATGCGGGAACGCGCTGTTCGCGACGCACGGCGGCGAGGGCCTCGGGGCCGAGCAGCTGCTCAACCGCGGCGAGGGTGTACGCGCGCAGGTCTTTCCGCAGAGTCGCGGCGGCGTCAAGGGGCGCGGCATCGGCCCCCTCGAGGGGCGCGGCGGCCCCGTCGAAGGCGGGGGCACCGACGGCATCGGCATCCATGCATCAAGCGTATTCGAGCTCTCCGACAGTTGTGCGAGGGCGAACCGGACGCCCGCGAACGCGCGAAACGGCGCGCCGACGACGAGGCCGCGGCAGTCAGCGGATTCGGCAGTTAAAGGCCGCGGCAGTCAGCGGATTCGACAGTTAACGGGCTCGACAGCCAGCGGATTCGGCAGCTGCCCGGGTGCCCCGGTGACCAAGTTCCCACCGCAGACGGGCATGCACCGCCGTCGAACGGGCATATGCTTATACATCATGCCTTCAGAACCCCCTGTTTTACATGGGCGTGCCCGCGCGCGCCTTCTTTTCGTCCTCATCAGCGGATTGTTTCTCTCGCTCATCACGGTGAGCATCATCAACGTCGCCCTGCCGTCCATCAAAACGGCCCTGGATGCCTCGCCAAGCCAGATGCAGTGGGCTCTTTCGGGGTACTCGCTGGCCATCGGCGTCGTCCTGGTCGCGGCGGGGCGCGCGGGCGACATCCTGGGGCGCGGTCGCCTTTTCGCAGCGGGGGTGCTGATTTTCGCGATCGCGTCGACGGCGGCGGCCCTGGCTGTGAACGCCCTTATGCTTGACGTCGCACGCGCCGTCATGGGCTTCGGCGCGGGGATTTACACGCCGCAGACGGGGGGATTGATCCAGCAGCATTATCGCGGCAAGGAGAGGGCGAAGGCATTTGGGATCTTCGGGGCGACGGTGGGCGTCGCGGTGGCGATCGGACCAACCGTGGGCGGGGTGTTCCTGGAACTGCTGCCGGCGTCGATCGGCTGGCGGGCGACCCTCGGATTCAATGTGCCGGTGGCCGCGACCGTGTTCCTGCTGGCACTCAAGTGGATTCCCCGCGAGCCGATCGACGCCGCGAGCCGCGGCCGTCTGTGGCGCAGGCTCGACCCGGTCGGCGCGGTTTTGCTCTCGGTCGCGATCGTGGGGATCATGCTGCCGTTCGTGACAGCGGCGACGATGCCGTGGACGTGGTGGCTTCTGCCAGTCGGCTTTGCCTTGGTGGGCCTGTGGTGGATGTGGGAGCACAGGCTGCATGTGCGCGGCGGGGAGCCGATGGTGGACCCGCGGCTTCTGCGAATTCGCACATTCACCTTGGGCACAGCCACAATCACGGTATTCTTCGCGGGTTCGACGTCGATGAGCGTGATCCTCGCCGACTTCGTGCAGCGCGGGATGGGCGAAACCGCCTTGGTTTCGGGTATGCTGGCCCTTCCGACGGCGGCGGCGCAGGTGATTTCGGCGCCTCTGGCGGGGCGGCTCGTGTGGCGGTGGGGCCGCAGGATCGTGATCGTCGGCATCTTCCTGAACGTGGTGGGCCTTGCGGCGATCGCGGCGGCCGCAGTGTTCGTAAGCCGCGGGGCGAGCGTGTGGTGGTTTGCGATCGGCGCGGCGATCGTCGGTTTCGGCATCGGCTGGGTGACTTCGCCCAATCAGGCGCTTTCGCTGCGCGACGTGCCGGTGGAAAGCGGCGGGACGGCGTCGGGAATCATGCAGACGGGCCAGCGCATCGCCACGGCGATCGGAACCGCGGCGTGCACGGGCCTGTTCTACAGCCTTGCCGGGCAAAGCTACGTCACGGCGATGGTCGCCGGGTGCGCCCTGCTCGCGGCGTTCATCAGCGTGGCCCTCGCGATTTCCTACTGGGATGCGCGGCGCCCGAGCGTGCAGACTTCGGCCCGCCAAAAGCAGGCGGTGCGCGAAGCGCTGGAGTCCACGCGGAAATAGCCTGGGCCTTCGGGCGACGGGAACTCCGCGTTCCCTCAATCAAAGGGGGTGCGCCTCGAGTCTTTGAGGCGCCCCCCCCTTTTTTTGTCCGACGTCGCAGAAGTCCCCTCGCGTTCCGGCGGGCGGAGGCCAATACACCGTCTGGAGCTCCGCGCTTTCCGAAGCGAACTCCTGACCTATTCATTACGAGCACCGTGAGATCGCCGTAATGCATCTTTTACCGCTCGGTGCTTTCCGACCCGACGCTGTCGCCCGTGTCATCTCAGCTCTGCAAAGTCTCAATGCACCTTCTGGTGCTCAGCGCTTTCCGACACGTCGAAGCAGGCGTGCGGACTGTGGCCCTTTGCGGCCGGTCTCAATGCACCTTCTGGCGCTCAGTACTTTCCAACTGGTGCTCTGGTGCCGTTTGTGATCGACGGTGAAGATGCTCTTTCCCAACTGCATCCTTCTGTCTCAATGCACCTTCTGGTGCTCAGTGCTTTCCGACCTCAAAACGATCATCACCGCCAAAAGGATCGCGGCGGTCTCAATGCACCTTCTGGTGCTCAGTGCTTTCCGACCCGCGAGATCGAGGCGTCTTGGGCGATGGTCACGCCGTCTCAATGCACCTTCTGGTGCTCAGTGCTTTCCGACCGGAATGATCATCACGGCGACAGGGCGCCCTTCGAGTCTCAATGCACCTTCTGGTGCTCAGTGCTTTCCGACCCCCGACCCGCGCCCGTCAGGCACCCATCTATGCTCGGTCTCAATGCACCTTCTGGTGCTCAGTGCTTTCCGACTTTGGATGAGTACACGCTCATGACCAACCTTTTGCGCGTCTCAATGCACCTTCTGGTGCTCAGTGCTTTCCGACCTGACGGCGGCTCTGACTACGACAAAGCTTTCGCAGTCTCAATGCACCTTCTGGTGCTCAGTGCTTTCCGACTGAGTACCGGCACACTGTAGAACAGTATCCGCAACCGTCTCAATGCACCTTCTGGTGCTCAGTGCTTTCCGACGCTCATCAATGCGATCGGTACTGTTGAGTCCGGCAAGTCTCAATGCACCTTCTGGTGCTCAGTGCTTTCCGACTTGACGGGGCCGGGCGCATCGGTCGCGCCTTCGAATCCGGTCTCAATGCACCTTCTGGTGCTCAGTGCTTTCCGACTCCTCCGGGCGATCCGGCGTGGGATTTTGTTTCCGTCTCAATGCACCTTCTGGTGCTCAGTGCTTTCCGACGCTTATTTCCAGGGGGGAGAAGAAGCAGGCTATTTTCTGTCTCAATGCACCTTCTGGTGCTCAGTGCTTTCCGACGTCGAGAAGAACGGTTCGCGCGGGTACCGCTACTAGTCTCAATGCACCTTCTGGTGCTCAGTGCTTTCCGACCGTTGTAAAGTGGTTGTGATACGTGGTGTCTCAAGGTCTCAATGCACCTTCTGGTGCTCAGTGCTTTCCGACTCCGCCCCCAGAAAACCGCGCCACAACGCCGTTTACCGGAACGAAATCGCCGCCGACCTGGAAAGCACCACATCGAATCGGCCCGCACCTGTCCAATTAAACCACACAACCGCGAAAAACCGCCACAAAACGACCCACCGCCGCCGACGCCCCCTACCAGCCAGTACGCCACCGACTTCCAACGAACCCAAGCCAAAAAACCGACACCTCACGACTACGCAGCGGTAGACACCGCAACCAAGGCCACCGACGATTGCCCCCTGCACAGACACGACGGACTGCTTCCCGCCGACCTCCCCGTCCCGTTGGCCGCCGCGCTCTGACCATCCGCCGTTTTCATGTCAACCGTCGGCCGCCCTTGGCGCAGCCACGGTGGACTAAGTAGAGCATAGGCCGGCATACCGGGTAGAACAGAAGCATGCCGAGCACAGTGTTCATCCAGTTCGACTCCCCGGGGGCAGTCCATGCCACGCCACGTCGGCTGCACGCCGCCGTCGGGCACATCTTCGACCTTCCGCCCGGGATTTCCGCCGAGCGCGCCCGCCGCATTCCCGCCCTCGCCGCGCGGCCTGCGCACGACGTCGGCGGTCCAAAGCCGTATTCGCTCGGCGACATGACGCAGGCGCCGGGAAAATTCGGCGTCGAACTGCGTTTGCTGGACGACAGGCTGCTCGACCCGCTCGACGCCTGGCTCGCCTGGGGCGGCGTGCTCTACATAGGAAACTGAGGCGAGTCGACGGCCGCGCTTGCCGCGCTCGAAGCCCAGGTGCTCGAACGCGTCAGTTGGGAGGACATTGCCGCCGCCGACGCCGCCACAGCATGGGACGTACACATCCTCACGCCGGTCGTCTTCACGTCGAAGGGGCGGCACGTCCCCGAGATCACAGCGGCGTCGCTGGCCACCAGCCTTCAAAACCGCTGGTGGGCATGGGGCCGCGCGACGGCCCCCGACCGCGTCGACCGGGCCGCCGTCGCCGATGCCTTCGCCGTCGAAGACCGCACCCATATCGTCCGCATCGGCCTTGGCATGCCTTCCGGCGGCGGACGCGGACGTCTGTCCGCGAGACGAATCGAGGCCTCCGAGGGGAGCCTCCGAATTCGCGCGCGCGACGACTCCGACGAATCCCAGGTGCGGCTGTTTTCGCGCCTCATGGCTCTGGCGCGATTCACCAACGTCGGCTCTCACACCGGGTTCGGCATGGGTGTGCTCAGGGTCGAGCCGACGGCGTGACGCGTCGCCGCCTGCGCCCGCTACTGCGGCGAGGGCCTTTGGCCGCCGAGCATCCCCCTCCCGGCGCCGCTTGCGCCAGCCGCAGCGCCGTTTTACCCGCCGGTTACCCGCCGGATTGCCGCGAGCGCCTGCCCGGCGTCGACGCGTTTCCGCCGTGATGTCACAAGCGCCTGTCCGAGTGCCGCGAGCGCCTGCCCAGCCGCCGCACCGCAAGCAACCCGAAAACGATCGAGCCGAGCATGCCCGCGATAAAAATCGGCCACCACGGCCAGAAGGCCCGCGTCGCGGGATAGTTGTCCAAATCCCAGTTGATCCAAAGTTCGAGCACCGCCGTCATCGGCATTCCAATGAATGCGAGGCACCCTACCGCCCATTCCATGACGCGCGCCGAGCGCTGCTGCTCCCGCTCGATCTCTTGGTTCTGCTTCTCGATCTGGCGTTCCTGACGGTCCAGCAGGGTTTGCACGCTGTCGCGCAGCATCCGGGACTGCTCCACCACGCGATCGACGGCGCTGTCAAGACGCCCGGCTTTCTGCGCCCATTCGAGCACTTTGTCCGTCTGAGTCCCGTATCCGACGTCGACGTTCGTCCACCATTCGGCGGCGAGGAAGGCGACCGCGTCACTGTCGAGCGCAAGGGCCTTTGCGATGAGACGTTCGAGCGCCTCCTCGGTTTCCGCCGAGTTTCGCGGTATTTCGCCTCCCGAGCCAGGGGCGACGCCAACCGACGCCACGCGATAAGCGCTTCCTTCTGCCGCATTTCCCCGGTCCGCAAAGAGGCCGTTGGCCGTCTCCTCCAGCTCTGCCGCGAGCGCCGCGAGCTTTTCGGAGAATGTCCGCACCCTGATGCGGTTGAAAAGCGTCAGAAGATAGACGTCCACGTGCCGCGTGCACATTCGCTGAAGCGCATAAAGCGAGAAATCATCCTCGCGCCGCTGCAGGTAGGCCGCGCCGTGGCGGTACACGCTGACCGCCCAGCTTCGCGAAAGCCTGTGCAGCGCGCGCTTGGCCTCGTCCCAGATTTCTTCCCCGAGCTCGAAGCCTTCCGGCGAGGGCAGATACCCCCATTTCCAGCCCGACGCCGCAACCGCAGCCCGGCCGAGCGACACGTCGCTCGGCATCGCGTCACTGCCTGCCTTCCTTGACGTCGCTTTTCCAGACGGGGCCCTCAGCACGGATCCTCCGCGAATCGCCACTCTTTGCGACATCCCTCCAGGTGCCGTCTCTCCGGGTGCCGTCCGTCCGGGCGTCGTCCGTCTGTGCGCTGTCCCTCCGGGCAAGCGCCGTCCGGACGCCGCCGACGTTTCACCGCCCGACGCACATGCCTCTTCGGTCTCTTGCCGGATTTCCTCGAGAACCTCTTCAGCGACCGGCACGTGCAACCCGTGCTGCAGTCCCCCGAGGTCCTCGAGGAACAATGGCTCCGCGTCGCCCGCGTTGCCAACCGCGCCCGCGTCGCCCGCATCGCCGACCGCGCCCGCAACACCAGCACCGCCGACATTGCCGACCGTGCCCGCCACGCTCGCATCGGAGCCAACGCGGACACTGCGGTCCCCACCCGCAACGCTCGCGCCGCGGCCAACACGGGGACCACGGGCACCGTCCTCACCGCCGACATGTCGGCCGTCACTCGCACTGCGGCCAGCGCTAGCATCGCAGCCGCCCTGCCCGGCGACTCCGGCGGGCCGATCAGCGGGAAAGCCCAGGGCGACAGCCGCGCCGGCGGGGTCGCCCAGCAGCTCGGAAGCCGCGGCCGGAACGGCGGGGGAAGCGGCGGGCCGTGCGGCCGCGTCCTCGCCTCCGACGTCGGAAGCGAGGATCCACGCGGCGGTTTCCGCGCACGGCACCCACGTTATCGTGAAGATTGAGGGGACATCGGACGGGCATTCGGCGTTCGCGCCGGGAAACACGACGCTGCCCGCCGGGCATCCGCCGTGGGTTTCAAGGATTCGGGTGAGGGTGGACGCGAATTCTGGGAATTTTTCCCGCCACCGCAATGTTCGATAGAGACTCGGATAGTCTGGCGAGCAGCCTGCCGGCGTTCCAGCGTTTCCCGGCGTTCCAGCGACGCCGCTTTCCAACGTGCCCGCAGCGGCGGCGCGCTCCGAAACGTTCGCAACGGCACCGACTTGCGGCGTTCCGGCGACGGCGTGAACGGCCAGAAGGAACCTGCACCCGTTGCGCCCACTGCTGTTGCGCCCGTCTGACTCATTTTGTACCCACAACGCTTCGAGCGCGCCTATCCGCAGAGCTGTGCGGCTCGTTTCGTCGCAGACGTGATCAACAAGTTCCGGCAGCCGAAGCGATCGGCGCACGCCCTCCCCCAGAATCTGTTTTGCAGCCTCGGGGCGAAAACCCATCTCTCGGCTACGTCTATACAAATAGTTGTTCGACCCCTTGACCTTGACGGAGAAAGGCCTTGCCTCCCAGACGCCCACAGCCTCCGTTCCTTTGTTGAGCGGGTTTTCGGCACCAAAAGTCGCTTCCCAGCCAGAACGCGCAACAGCTTCGACGATCAGCACCATCCGCATCTGACTGGGGTCTTTCAAGCGAGTGAAGCCGGTGCCCTGCTGCGGAGCGACGGCGTCGGACGAGTTGATGGCTTGCATCATCCACCTCTAGCTATTGACTCTCAACGGATCTTTCCCGCGCGTGCCACATCAGCGTTTAGAAGGGCTCGACAGCGCGGAGAGCTTGTTCCGGATCTTCCGTCGGGTCTTTTGATAAGTGCTTTTCCACGAGTCTAAACCTGTTTCCGAACTTTCGTCTGTGGTCTCATCCTGAGACTCCGAGACCGGATCCAGTCCCCTCAAGCGTATTTTTATGCTCTCGATCATCTTCTCGAGCAATCCTTTGTAATCGTCGAAATCAAGAGCCAACCTCCGCTCTTTCATAAGCGCTTTTACAGCACCATCGGCTGTAAACTCACCGTGAGCAAAAGCCACTCGGTTTCTAACCAGTTGAAACAGACACTGGAGTCCGTTGATCTCGAGACTGGTCAACTCATCAAGAGACGACAGACATTTATGCGAAGCCCTTTTTCCAAAGCGTTGCGACTGAGAACCCAGAAGGGGGCGATTCAGTATCGCATCAACTTTCTTCTTAGACACTGGAGAATGCTTAAGCATCTCTCCAACCATAACGGCAAGACGAACTCTCGTATCCGCACCGAGAGATTGCGAACTCCATAGCTCCTTAACCATTTCGAGAACACCAAGAATCGTCTCGATGTGCAGATCCTTTTCCGTGTTTTTCGCGTTATATGCCCTAAGATAACCGTTTCGAAGGCACTCGCAGTCTTCTGAAAGGCTACGCATATCAGCGTCGCCCGCAGCTAGAACTCTCATGGCAGAAAGAAGCTCGAAGTTATCGAGACAAGAGGAGGCTGTCTCTAACAGGGCTTTCTCGGATTCGCGCCCCATCGCAAAACGATGAAGCTGGATCTCATGCTGAGAAGCCCTCGGCTGTTCCTGTTGGCGCTGATTCTCCTTTCGGTCGGGCCAAGACGATCGATTGCCGCTGCTTTCCTCGTCGACAAAACTCACAAGAAAAAGCGGAGCAGCCTGCATAGCGCACCACGATTTGGCCGCGCGCAATGCGCCAAAGACCGCTTCCTTCTGTCCCGTCGCTCCTAGTATCACAACCGCTGGCTTAACTCGCTCAAGATTCTCACGAACGATTTGCTCTACTTGGTCAAAGACCTCATCAGCCGATCTATCCGAAGCCGCGCCTGCCGCAGTCGACAGTGATGCAGCATGTTTCGATGCGGTTTCCTCAGTATCCGACGTATCCTCGTACATTTTCAAAGTCGGTAATGAATTTCTCTGCCACCGATTCCACATGTTTTGAGGGACTGAGTCGCGACATTCCTTGGCAGCCACACATGACTGACAGTTTGAGGAATGCAAAATCATAAAATCTATGGGGATGCTGGGTTTGTCACGTAGTGTCGCGCGGGGAAAGGCAGTCACAATCTCACGCGACGCTTCTCGACCCAGGATCTTCTGCACAACCGTCGGAGGTCGGTTCTTATTGCCTTGGGCAAAAACGACTAAAACGCTTCCTTTGTCAGGGCGTTTCATCCACGAAGGCACGATCTCACGCAGTTCCGAGTTGAATACCGCTTGGATGTCCTCTGACGAGGGTTCACGTGCCTCGTGTGTGGCGTCCTTCCCGGCCTTATTAAGCAAAGAGATCCTGGTCCTGCCGTCCGTCTGACCAGCTAACCACTTATCGGCCCGGTATGCCTTGCTGCCCATCATTTCACAACGGCGTTCGGCATTCTTAACTGCGTCCCCCGCCTGGATCGAGTAGGGAGAGCCTTCCTCAACATGCCCCTCCTTCAACCAGAAGACAGAACTAGCCTTCGGATCCTCGTCCCGAAGCAAGTTCTCATAGTGCTTCTGTATCCAAGCGCGCACGGGTATTCCTGCGCCGACATCAGCGCGCACCATATCGACCAACGCAACTCGTCCTAGATCGTTTTCGCTGATGCCATCTTCTAGTTTTTGAAGACGATCCAAGCTCTCTTCTATACTTCTCATCTCTTTAAGTTCGTCTTCCGACAATTCGATGTTGATGGACGGTGCAATATCAAGACATTCTTTTATGCGTCCTACGCTTCTCAACCAGTAAAATGCGCCGATACCGGCGTCTTCTCGACTAATTTCTCTGACTTTGTGCTTCGAGGTTGCTATTAGAACGCACCAGGACAATCCTTCTGCATCTGCATTGCCTAGCAAAGAAAGAACGACTTTATGAGATCCCGAAATTCCATCGATAAGTACATCGCCGTACTCAACTCCAATCTTCATTTCCTGCATTTCTGACTCTTTTAAGCTGCTTTCGGCAGAATCCACTTCTAAGTCGAATCCGAAGACGTCTCGTATCAGGCCAGCGTCATTTAGCTTCTCAAGAGACGCCTGCAGCACTTCAAAGATTGTTTCAGTCGATCTTTCGCCCGAAGACGTGTAGAGAATTCTCAAACGAACAGTTTTATACCCATTATTTCGGTCTATTTTGCCGCCTATATGGCTGAACATTTGCCGCAAAGAAGCGTAAGGAAATCTATTAGTAATATTATCGATTAAAGGGGAATAATCCAGATCAAAAATGGCGCTAGCAAGTTTTTTACAATCATCTGAATCAATGAGCGTCCACAAATGACATATTCGCTTTTCTCGCTGCCTAAGAACTTCTTCTTTTTCTTTGTGTCCTTTGGCAAAGACGTCGATCCCCAGATCGCCGTCGCCTACTGCGTGAATGATAAGCGTCATCGCTGCCTCCTCTTTGAGTGAACGGGGCCGCAACCGGCCCCCGGAACAAGCCTAGTCTTACCGCTTCGGAAGCGTCCATACCATTTCAAAATTTTCCGAAGAAAAAGTCGTGAAAACTCGGCCGAAAAGTACTAGGCTTCTCGTGTACATCTCAGTAGCCCAAAGGAGGGCTTGAATGAAACTCATCATGCTGGAGACCAACGGAAATCAGCGGTTTGTCTTCTCTTCCCCGCGTTTGCGCGAAAACGTAGGGGCCTCCTACCTCATCACGCAGCTTGCCGACTGGACCGAGCAAGCCGCCAAGTGCATCGACAAGTTCGGCTGGGTCTCGAAGTCGTCCGGCAAGGTCATCCTGACCGTCGCAACCGAAGACGATGCACGCAAGCTCATCGGCGAAGTCACCCGCAAAGCCTTTTCCGCCGCACCCGGCTTGGACGTCTCCGGGGTCTTCGTCGACCTCAACGATTCCGGCGACGTCGAACATCCCCACGTCAGCGATTCCGATCTCAGGAAAGTGCACAAGACAGCCGTCGAGTATGCGCTCAATCGTCCTCCCGCGCAGGCGAGATTCTCGCAGATGCCTTTCCTTCAGCGCGGACGAGACTCGGCGCTTCCGGCGTCGTCGCGATTGGGCGTCTGCGACGAGGCGCGGGACGACAAGGCGACCGCCCTTTCGCTTTCAAGCAGGGTTTGCAGACATCACGCCATCGCTGCGCGCCTCAGTTTCATCGAACTAGCCGTCGAACAGAAGGATCTAGAAGAGCTAGGAAGGCGTCACGATCTGTTGGGGCGCGAAGATCTTCTGACCCGCGACCCGACTATGCTCGAAGAAAAGCTTGCAAGGTCGATTAGCTCCGAGACAGTCGACGGCAGGGATCGCACGGAGGACGAGCGCCTCTCGAAGGTGGCGGTCATTCACATTGACGGCAACGGCGTCGGCGAGATCATGCGCAACCTTCAGAAGTCGCTTGAGACCATCCCCGACGGCGTCTTCCGTTCAGAAGTTCTTGCTGAGCAGAGCAGCTCAGGCGTCGCGGGAGAATCCGCCAGTGCGGGCCCAACGGACGACCCGCACAAGTCCCCGGACGCCCTCCGCCGCTTCCTCCTCGAAATCAACAGACGCCTTGAAAAGGCGATGCGGATTTCCTTCCTCACCGCTTGGGCGAGGGTCGCCTCCCTGGCCCAGAAAGACGTCAAAGACATCGCGGCGATCCCCGTCGTGCCGGTGATCCTCGGCGGAGACGACGCCACCGTCATCACCGATGCGACTTACGCTTTGCCTTTCACGGAAAAGTTCCTCACCGCGTTCGAAGAAGAGACCGGCAAAGATGCACTGCTCAAGTATCTGGGTCCCAAAAGCAGGCAAGGCACAGGAGGATGCACAGAAAGCACCGGTGAAGATGAAAAAGCTGAAAGCGCAGATGGGACCGCCAAAAGCATAGGGAAAGACAGAAGCGCAGACGACGCGGGCGAAAGCGCAGGCAACAACGGCAAAGACTCGGAAAGAGAAAGCAAGAATGCAGAAAGCGCGAGTGAAAAGCAAGGAGGCCCAATGACGGCCGCGGCGGGCGTCGCGATCGTCCCCAGGAAGTTCCCTTTCCACATCGCCTATGACCTCGCGGAAAGGCTCATCAAGAGCGCGAAGGCCCTCGGCAAAGAGCCCGAAAAAGAATGCTCCACTCTTAACTTTCACGTGCTGTTCGATTCAACCGTTTTGGACCCCGACGAGCTGTTGCGCTCCTATAAGTCTTTCACTCGGCGGCCGTTCAAGGTGATTGCCGAACGTGACACCGAGGGCAGGGCGAAGAAACGCCAATCCGACACATCCGAGGAAGCAGCGGAGGACCCGCATGAACGCCCCGCTCTGCGCGAACACCCCGCATGGAAAGAGATGTGCGAGCGCACCGCGCTTTTCAAAGGATTGAAGCCGGCCGACGGAAACGAAGAGCCCTTGGCCTTCCCGAAAACCAGGGCGGCGCGAATCAGGAAGCTCCAGTCTGACGCGGCCAGGGAGGAGATCGCTTCAAGCGCCGAGCAGGCCCAAGCCAAGAAGCAGAAGTCAGACGAGAAAATCGACGCCGAGTGGCAAGCCGCCAAGGACTCCAGCGGCGAGCTAAGCAATCTGCTGGACGCGATCGGCGGGCCAGATCTCGTCTTCGATCTGATCGAGTTGGCCGACCTGTTGCCGCAAAGCTATCTGGAGGAACTGGCAAGAAAAGAAACAGGCCAAGAAGGCGCAGCAGGCCACAAGAGCGCGACAGACCAACAAAACGACACAGTTCAAAAAGGCATCACCAGCCAAACAAGCAGGGCAGACAGAGGAAACAGCGATTCGACGAACGGAAACGGCCCCGTGGCCGCTTCCCAGGAGGCAAGGAAATGAACAGCATCCCCGTAACCATTAGATTCACCTCCGACTGGGGCGTGGGCACTGGCACCGGCTACGCGGGCGGCGTCGACTCCGTCGTCGAAGTCGACGAAAACAACCGGCCCGTGGTGTGCGGAACCGCTGTCACCGGGGTGATTCGCGAGCAGGCGCTCACCGTGGCTCGGGCTCTCGACGGCGGGCGATCAGGAAGGTGGCACGATTTCATCGGCTCGCTTTTCGGGGGCGCGCCGAACTTCGGAGACGCCGACGAGGATCGTGACCGTGACGATCCGACAGGCCAAAGCGACAAACCAAGCACATCCGCCGACCAGACGGTCCCGCGGGCGATCGTCTTCTCCGATGCGCACATCTGCGAAGAAGCGAAAGCACCCGATGGCGCCGAGGCGAACACCAAAGCAGACGCCGAAGTCGCCGGCAACCGGAACCCCGCCGAAAACTCGGGTGTCTCGCGGGATGACGATACGGCAAAAGTGACGGAAGTCGTGAGCGTCTCAATCGACGAGAAGACAGGCACTGCAAAACCCGACCATTTCCGAATCATCGAACGGGCTCCGGCCTGCGTGCTCAAGGGCCGCGTGGACTTCGTCGATCCAGAGATCTGGAACGAAAGTCAAGACAAGACCGCCAATCAGATTGATGCCGCAAAGTTCGTGTTGGCTCTGGCCGGGACGCTCGTGCCGGCGATCGGATCAGAGAAGACGAACGGCGACGGGCGATGCGAGATCACCGTCGGCGATTTCTTGGACGACGTCGATCTCTCTGCCCGGGGCGACGACGGCGGCGACTCGCCGGCCGTGAAGAACGACGAATTCGGGGACTCTGACGCGGGTGGCTCCGCGGACTCCGGCGAGGACGCAGGCCGATCCCTCGGTCCCGTCGAAAAACAAGCCAAAGCCGCCCACGCCGCATGTAAAGAGTGGCTTCAGGAGAAACTGAAGGAGCTCGAGGAGACGGGGAGCCCCTCCAAGGCGCCCGACCCAGTTCGGGTGGGCGCATCAGGCGAATCTCCTTGCATCGGCTGTGCGGAGAAGGCGGATCCGTCGCAGCAAGCCGATCAGCAAGGGCAAGCCGAGCCGAAAGGGCACGTCGATCAGCAAGGGCAGGCCGAGCCGAAAGGGCAAGCGTACGGCCGGCAACCGGACGGCCGGGGCGATTCGCCGTCGTACCGCTCGTTTGATTTGAACATCGAGCTGAAAACGCCGGTGGTCTCCTACGAGGTGCCGATGTCCAATGAGGTGCGTTCGCTCGATTTCCTGCGCGGAACCGTGGTGTTGGCGTGGGTGCATTCGCGCCTGCGCGGGAAGTTCCCTGCGGACGAGACGATTCGCGATGCAGTGGTCAACGGCGAACTGTTCGTTTCGGACGCGACGGCATGCGTCGCAGGGGCCCGTGGGAGGCCCGTTCCCATGGTCTTCTCCTATCCGAAGGTCGTCCCCAGCGAGTCCGACGGCGGCCCCGACCAGTCAACGCGAGAGCTGTGGAACCGCCTCGTCTCGAAGGAACCGGAGGATGTGCACGTTCCGGTCCGGTCGGGCTATATCTTCGACTTCGGGGACGGCGAATCCGGCAAGCCGAGGTACGGCACGGGCGCGCCTCCGGTGATCGGACGCCAGTCCACCGCGCACGACGCCGTTCGGGGAACCGCGAAAGACGGCCAGCTCTTCCTGGTGCGGGCGCTCGCGGCGGGTCTCACATTGCGATCCGAGGTCACGATCACCGAGAGCCTGTATAGGCACCGGCCGACGGTCGCCAAGAATCTCTGCGAGCACCGGCCAGGAGAACCGCAAAACGAGACACAGCAGGTCAGCCAACGCACTCTCGGCGAGATGCTGCCCGAGATCCTGCGCGGACAGGCCCGCCTCGGATCGCGCAGGCTCGCCGGAACGTTCGGCCTCGCCGAGTGCACAACGACGGAGAAATACGCGTCCGACGGCGCAGCCGCAGCCCGCAGCGGCGCCGTAGGCGGCGACGACGCACCCGCAGGCGGCAACGCGGCTTCGGGGAACGACGCAGTCACAGATGCCCACGTCCACGCAAACTCGGACGACAATGCAAACACGGGCAACACCGATGGATGGGACAGCGAAGGCGCCACAACCATCTGGTTCACCTCCGACCTTCTCCTGCGCTCGCCGTCGCTCGGCGCGGCAGGCAGCTCAACCGACATCATCGATGCGTTCAATCGCTCCGACGCCTTCAACAGCGCGGATGCGCGCATCGAACCCTTCTCTCCAGAAAAGACAAGAAAAGACGGCACCGTAGCGTCCAAGCAAGGCGCCAACAACGGCATGACGCCGCCCAAGCGCGGCGCCAGCACATCGTCCTCCAAATGCGACAACGGCACACTGCCCAAGCAAGACGCCAGCGACTGCGAAGGCGACCATCGGTACCGAGCGGGATTGAGATACCGCCGGGTCGATTCTTGGTCGGCCGCCGAGGGCCAGCCTCGCGCGACCCGCCTCGCCGTCCAGGCCGGCTCGGTCCTCAAGGTCTGCCTCGGAGACAAGATCGAGCAGCGACGAAAGGCCCTCGCCGCCTTGCGCGAGCTGGAAACCGTGGGCATCGGCGAACTGCGAGCTCAGGGATTCGGCAGGTTCGTCGTCGGCGATCCCCTGCTGAGCATCAGAGACAACGACGGCAAGGGGTTCCACGTCAAGCTCCTGCACAGCAACGACTTTCTTTCGGACGAAAAATGAAACCTACAACCTTAACTCACCAGCGTTCCAACGCAAATCCGGCGACGTCACACGTCGCCAATCTGAGAATGCAAATCGGCCACAATCTGGCGACGTCGCACGTCGCCAACCCAACAACACTAACCAGCGCCAATCCGACGTCGCCGTCCAAAGAGACCGCCAAGGAGGAGAACCGATGAGTCCTACGCGATACAGGCTCGACGTCGTTCTGGTGACGACGTCGCCCATCCACTCCGGCGGGCCGGAGGAGGAAGTCGACAGAAGGCCCAAAGCGATCGGCAACGACGAACGAAAAGCTGTCCCGCAACTATTCGCGCGCAACGCAAGCGGAACGCCCGTGCTGACAGGACGCTCGGTCAAAGGTGCGCTGCGGGCCGCATTCTTCGAGGCGCTCGACCGCAATCTTGTCGAACGCCCGAAAATCCTGAATCCCCAACGATTGAAGGACCTGTGGGGCCGGGAAGAGGTCAAGGGCGGGGACGACGCTCCTTCCGGCTGGGCGTCGGCGCTGACCTTCGAAACAGTGTCCCTCGGAGGCGTCATGAAGGCGGATTCGTTCATGCACCGCCCGGGCATAGCCATCGATCGCTACTGGGGATCGGTGGGCGACGGCGCGCTCTTCTTCCACGAAGTGGCCCCCGAAGGCCAGAAACTCCATCTGGGGATCACCGCCGAAGTCGACCCGCGCCGGTTCGCGAAAGAAGATAAGCCCACGATCGAAGAGCTCGAGGCAGACGTCAAGCAGCTATTCGCCGTGATTCTCGGCCTCCTCAACACGGGCCGCGTCGCCTTCGGAAAGCGCAAGGGCGCGGGCTGGGGACGCGTGAAGATCGACGAGGAAATCAAGGACGGCGAGCCCAAACTTCGCTACTCCTTGAAGAAGGTACGCCTCAACGACGTCGAAGGCCTCAAGGCCTGGCTGAAAGGGAAACCCGTTAGTGGGACCGACTGCATCGAACCGGCAAAGCTCCGCACCGGCAACCGAATCACAATCAAGATCCACTGGGAAAGTCCAACAGGGATTCTCGTCGCCGAAACTGACGAAAAGAAGCAAGCCGGCAAGGAAGGCAATAACGAGAATTCCGCAACTGAAACCAACAAGGAGAGCGAGAATCAAAAGGGCTCAGAGGCGAATCGAAAGAGCTCAGACGCGGTGCCTCAAAACGCTCGAAGCAGCGAGAAGAGCCCCAACGCCCAAAAGGGTGCCACAAAGCCATCGGCAGCTGACAAATCCCAGATAGTTGAGAAGCCCCGGGAAGGTGACAAGTCGTCGAAAATGGGCGAAGCCGAGAACGCCGACGGGCAAAAGGACCCTGGGAACGTGGCGCGCCCGTTGCGGGCATACAAAACAGCCGACGGCAAACCGAAGGCCCCTCTGGTGCTGCCCGGAAGCTCGGTCCGGGGCGCGCTTCGCGCACGTGCTTCAAGGATCGCCCGGACGATTCTCTACCGGAAGCGGGAAGACGAGACGCGGGATTGGTCCAATGTGCCCGTCCACGACCAGCTCGCCAACGATCCGACGCTTGTCCGCGCGCTGTTTGGAACGACGGAGCGGCGCGGGGCGGTAACCGTCCTCGATACGCTCTCCAAGCTAGGCGAAGACAGCAAAGCCGAAAAGCTGCGCACCGTCGCCCACAACGCCGGCGATCGATGGACGGGAGGAGTAGCCGACAAGGCTCTCTACTTCGAGGAGTATCCAATCCCAGATTGGGAGCCGCTTCATATTGAGGTCGACCTCGACCGAATTGTCGGGCCTTCGCAGGACGAGAACGGGCCAAAAAACAACGCCATGTCGAAAGGCGACGGCGGATTAAAAGGCGATCGCGGTCCGAAAGCCGACACCGGGCTGAAAACCGACGCCGAATCGCAAGTTAAAGGCGAACCTCAAGCCAACACCAATCCTCAAACCGACAGCAGATCGCAAGGCACTTCCAGCGCAGACGACCAGCGAAAGCAAATAGACCTCGACCGCCGACGAGCCGCAATCTGCCTCCTAGGTTTGACCCTCGCTGAACTTGCAACCGGGACGCTCCCGCTGGGCAGCCGCGGAACCCGCGGAATGGGCGAAGTGAAGGTCAACCGCTTAACCATAAAAGGACCTGAAGACATCCTGCCTCCGCCTGCACAAGAGTGGGACATTCGCGACGACGACGGTGAATCCATGGCGGAGAAACTTCTCGCCCAGCTCCGAGGAGTCAACAAGAAGCTCCAAGAAGGCGCAGCTGAGGGTTTGGACCTCAATTGGACGGACTTTCTTAACGAGAAAGACAAGAAGGCATAACGATGAGTCAGAACAACCCCACAACACAACGGAACAGCGGCAGGTCACACGAGTGCGCGGAATCCGCTGACACGAAAGACCTTTCCACCCCGCTCCGCGAGGCAAAATGGACTCGCACCTTCATCCCGAACGCAACGCTAAGCGCCGCGTTGGAGCGCGCCCGAGCAGCCGCAGCGGAACTGACGCAGCAGCTCGCATCCGCGCAGGAGGCCTCCGGGCAGGACGACGAACCTGGAAGCCCATCCCAGAACTTCCAATCCCGGATTTTCCAAGGGATCGCCTACACGACGTCGGGCGCGAAGGCGATCATCCGGATCGACGGAACCTCCGTGGGATCACCTGAGGCCACGAGCTCTCTTGAGTCCGGTACCGCCTCTGATGGCCATAACGCGACCACCGTCGTCGGGAACGTCCCATCGCCGCTCGTCGATTCGTCGCATGAACGCGTCCCCCTCAACACTGTGTACGAACTCCGCCTGTGGCAGGTGATTGCCCCAGGAAGCTCCTCGGAATGTCCCCAGTCGGGTGAAGCGCCGAACGACCCTCAGCCGAGTGAATCTGCGAGCAATCGCGAATCGGATAAAACAGCAAGCAATTCCGATGCGAGCAAGAGCGCCAATGGGCGCGATTCGAACGGTGGCGTCCTCGCCCGCGAGATCCGCTGGCTCAATGGGAGCGGCTGCGCGGAGATTGTCGTCGAACGGCTTCGAGAAGGCGAGGATCACGACCCAACCGTGCGTGAAAAAGCGGAAGATGGCAGGACGAACAAAGACAACGGGGCGAAAACGCTCCGCCAAGGGTGCTGGTGCCGAGTGAACGAGTACCTTCAACACGGCGCGGACATCTCCAGCGAGGAAAAGCTCGACGAAACCGACATCATGCGCAGCATAGAAATCTTTGTCGAGGAGTCAAAGTTCGGCGATGAAGAGCCGGAGTTCAGCAAAGAGGAGCCGAAGTTCGGCAACACGGTGTTCGCCGACGAGCTCATGACCGGAAGGTGGGCGTAAGAAAGTGGGCAGAAAAATGATCGGAACGTCGGCCGCCGCACAGCGGCTCGCGGCAACAGAGAGGGAAAACTGACATGGGCACATTCCATTCAGCGGTCAATCGGATTCCTGTCCCTCGCCAAAGTGTGCATAACCTCGTCGCCGAGGGAATGCTGCCAAAAGACATCTTCAACGACGGCAAGGCTCCCGGCCATGATCGACTGGCGAACGAGGGATGGTCGGGCACGATCGACCTCGAGATGACGGTCCGTACCCCGCTTGTTTTCGGAGACCAGTATAAGGAAGACGCCGAAGGCCGCAGAGTGGAGGGATCCGACGGCCTAAAGAAGATTCCCGGCTCGAGGAACGTCATCGAAGTGCCGATGGACGTCTCAGGGCGGCCGTTCATCAGCCCGACGATGGTCAAGGGAATGGTCTCGCGCGCATACGAAACCCTGACAGCATCCCGCTTCCGAGTGTTCGGCGAGCACCGCGCCCCACTCACCTATCGGGTGGACCCGTCGCAGGCGAATCGGCTCTTTCCCGCGAGGGTCTGCCGCGACGAGGCCGGCGACCTCGCCGTCGAAATCCTCAACGGGAAAGGCGAAAAGAACGAGATGGCGCTTCTGGTCGACTCCCTGAACATCAAAGGCATCGAGGTCGTTCGCGAAGGCCACACGCAGCCTGCCCCGAACGCGAAAGCGCCTCAGCGCCCGCGAGTGCCCGGAGCCGGACTGCTTCCGCCTGCAGAGCAGGTACTCAAGAGGTTTCGCTCATTGACTCCCCACGGGGATCCGGTTCGCGTCGGTTTGACTCGCCTCAAAGACGGCACGCCCGTAGTTACGCATGTGCGGCGCGAGGACACCGGCAAACTCGAAGAGTTCTTCCGTGTTACGCGAAAGGGCTATCGGAGTGCCAGACCCATTGAGGTTGAGGGGTACGCCTGCCGCACAGCACCCGAAGGCAAGTTTGCAAGCGACCTGTTCGAGAACAAGAAGTGCGAGAGGTTCTTCTTCAAGATCGACTCCTTGGAGAAAGACATCTCGGGAACGATTCTGCGGCTCACAGAAACGAACATTCGCGACTACGGGCTGATTATCGAGAGCTATCGCAAAGCGTCGGACGAGTACAAGGGGCCCGAACCTCATCTGCTCAATCGCGCGTCGCAAAAGCGCGAGAATCGAGCCGCAAACGGCGCTTCCGCACAGGCCGACGACGCACCAGCACCAGCCGGCGCATTCGAACCGACCGACGACGCGCTGACGCCAACTGACGGAACACCTGCATTGGCCAACAGGGCGCCGACGTCGGCCGACAGCGCATCGGAGCCAACCGGCAGCGCACCCGCATTGGCCGACAGCGCTCCGGCGCCGATCCTCACGGAGGGCGACCTCGTCTTCGTCCGCCTCGACACTGACGAGGTGCCCGACTGCTACGGCAAAATGCTCAAAAGCGTCGCCGTATGCGAAGTTCTGCCCACGATGGTCGGACGGCGAGCGTATCAAAAAAGCCCGCGGGAGCTCGCCGAGAATCAGCTGGTCGCTCCCCCGAAGAATCGCGACGAGGCCTCTCCGGCCGACAGGCTCTTCGGCTACGTCGTGCCGGAAACAATGGAGAACGCAAAGGGCGGCGACGTCGCCTATCGCGGGCGCGTCTCCTTTGGACAGGTCGACTCGTCCGGAGTGAAAGTGTGCCGCAAGGAGAAGAAGCTTGCACCATTGCTCGAACCAAAAGTCTCTTCCGCCCGGCGCTTTCTGACCGACTCCGGCGGCACCACTCGTCGGATCAAAAAAGACAATGAGAGCGCCCGCATCGCTCCAAATGACAGAAAACAAGAAGTCAGCGCCAAAGAAGAAAAGGAGGAATGGCGTCTCCTTGCCCGGAGAGAATATTTCGGGCCAGGTCAGCTTCTCGGCGCAGCAGCCTACCCCGTTCACCGCAAACCGCAAGTCGACGAAACCGGCTTCCTCAGAAGCGCAACCGAGCTTCCCCAGCTCGACCTCGAGCAGGGCAATGACGACGTCCGGATCACCGCCAAAACGTGGATCGAAACCGGAAGCTCGCTCAAGTGCACGTTGCGCTTTGAGAATCTCAGCAAATTTGAGCTGGCATCCCTTGTGTGGGTGCTCACTCCGGAAAACCTCGTCCCGTTGGAGGCGCGAAATCGAACTAAGAACGCTGAAGAGAAGGCCAAAAGCGAAGCCGGCAAAGGGGACGGCGAAGGACCGGCCAAACCCGTCGGATTCCTGCGCATGGGCTTGGGCAAACCGCTCGGTTTGGGCGCCGTGGAAGTGCGCATAGCCGAAGGCGGCTTGAAAGCCTGGCGCGGGCGCAGCCTCGCAAAATCCTACGAATCGCTGGAGGCATGCCTCGGGTTCGGGGCGAAGACGCGCAAGCCGTCGAAGTTCTCCTTGAAGAAGCTCATGCGCGAGGTCGCTCCCGATCGCCGCTTGGACCTCGACCGCCTGCCATGGATCCAGGCGATGCAGCGTGCGGCCTACGGCTATGACGACGGCGTCGAAGTCCGCTATATGTCCCTGGCCGAAAACAAGGCGAACAACCAGATGAACAGCAAAACCGGCGAACCGCAGGAAGGCCGCGGCCTGTCGCCCACTGACCTCTGCGGCTCTTCTCCGAACACCAAAACATACCGTCCGTCCCCAATGAGAATTTCGACGGACTGACAGATCCGGGAACCCACTATGAGTGAGAAAAACACCGACGATTCTCGCGCTACCGGCCATGCACCGAAAGATTTCCAGCCGTTCCATTCGGCCGTCAATCGGATACCGCTGCTTCGAAAGAAGGCGAAATCTCTCGGAAACAAGGTGTGGAACCTAAAGCAGAAGCATCGTACTCGTGGTCAGCTGACGCGGGAGCAGACCGGCCTCGAACGCGAAAGAACCGTTGCCCGCAACGCCGTCGGCCCATTCGCCAAAACCATCTTCCACGACGGTGTGGCCGAGGGTCACGACCTCTTGAAACCCGATAGATGGTCGGGCTCGATCGACGTGGAGATGACGGTTCACACCCCGCTCGTGTACGGCGGTCAGGACGATGATGAGGAAGACGATGCTCCTCGGAACCAGAGCAGCCAGAAAAATCGGAAAGACGAGGATCGTCGGAACGGCAACGATCACAAGCGAAAGTCCCCGATACGGGTTCCAACTTATCCAGCAGTGTACGGGCAAGCACCAACCGATTGTTCCGGAGATTCGGCGACGGACATTGAGAATGTGTCCCAAAAGAAATTGCCTTTCATGAGCCCGACGATGGTCAAAGGCATGATCTCGCGAGCCTACGAAACCCTGACGGCCTCACGTTTTCGGGTATTCGGATCTCGGTCTCCTGATACAGGCACCGACCATCGAACCCGTTTGACCTACAGGGCCGGCCGCTCGAAGGAAACCTACAAGAAAAGCCCGTGGGAACTCGCCAAAGACCAATGGGCTCTTCCTCTGTCTAAGTCCAAGGACGCATCGGCAGCTGACAGACTTTTCGGTTACGTAGTTCAAGAGAACAATGAACGCGGCAATCCCGAAGAAACTGACCCCGAAAGTGCACCGTTCGGAACCGCGCTTCGAGGACGCATAATCTTCAGCCCCGTCAAGATCCTAGGACCCAGACCTAACCCGCAGGAACCCGCTGAGAGCGCCATAGAGACTCTAGGCGAGCCCCATCCCCTGCCGCCGCTTCTAGAGCCCAAACCGTCTTCAGCCCGGAGGTTCATTACAGATGAAGAGGGCAAAACACCGTTTGCTGCGAGTGCGGGTGCCCCGCCATCGGGCAGTGCGTCAACGCCGGGAAGCGCGGCGGCCTCCGGGAGTACCTCGGCCAAGGCAAATGCTCCAAATTCGAGCCGTCAGGCGATTGCGCGCAGCGAGTGTTTCTCACGCGGGCAATTCTTGGGAATCGCCGCATACCCCGTGCACCGTTGCCGTTTGGGGCGGAACGAGCTTCCCTCGGCGGGCGGGCAAGTCCTTGCCAATGGAAAGGAGACTGAAGAGAACGTCAAGGTTTCCCTTGCCGTTGACTCTTTCATACGGGTAGGTTCGGTACTGCGTTGCCAGATCCGTTTCACAGGCCTCGCACAGGAGGAACTCGCAGCCCTCCTATGGGTTCTCACGCCGGAGAACCTCGTGCCGCAGAGCGAGCGCAACAAGCACGCTCATGCCGAAAGCGAAGGAAACAAGGCACAGCCCTCTGCAATCGAGCCGCCTATCGGATACCTGCGCATGGGGCTCGGCAAGCCGTTCGGACTAGGGGCGATCGAGGCGAGAGCCACGAGCATGACGGCGCACAAAGGCGAAGACCTCGCGGAAAGATATGAGTCACTGGACGGATGCCTCGGTTGCATGCCGACAGGGCCCGAAAGCCCGTCGCCCGGCATCGCGGACTTCTCTTCGGCTCTTGACGATTACAAACTTGATGAGCAGCCCTGGGTCCAAGCCATGCAGCGCGCAACCTATGGTTACGACGATGGCGTTGAGGTTCGATACATGTCCCTCGACGAGAACAAGGCGAACAACCAGACAGACAAAAAGGGGAATCCGAAGCGTGCACGTCTCGAAGACGGATCGTACGAAGAACACGGTGTTTCTCCAACCGATCTCTTTTCTCCCGGTCCGGATTTTGAAACATATCGGCCTGCTCCAATAAGCATCTCAGTTACCAAGAAAAACGATCGAAAGAATCGCAACGGACAAGGGGGAAACAAAAGCGACATTAATAGCTCAAGGGAAGGTAGGAATAATAATTCCACCCGCAACGGCAGCAAAGCCCGCGGCGGCCGAAAGCAAGGTCAGACTCGCTGACTATGAGGATTACCGCCGCATAGCACTCATGAGAGCCGGACCGCGCCCATGAGAATTTCCACTATAAACTGCCTATGAAAACACCGCCCGTGAAAGGGAAATCCGGCCCGCGCCCAACCAGCAAAGGTCGGGCCGGGCCGAACGATTGCCTTGAGAATACAGCTCACCACACCCCGCTGTACAGGCCGACGTCGTCCAGGGCAGGCGCCGTTCCGAACACCTCGGCGCGCCCGCAGCAGGCCGCGCACAGCGGGTAGACGTGAACGACGTCGTCGGTCTCGCTGATGAGCTTGTCGATGCGCGCGCAAACCTCCGAGAGTTCCTCGTTGCTCAACCGAAGTTGGAACACGGACTCCTGCATCCGGTAGCCCCACCCTTGCAGATAGTTGGCCAGGCGCGTGCGGCGGCGGTTGTTTGCGACGTCGTAGGCCACGATCACCGTCAGCGCCATGACACTCCCACCCAGTCGTAGTCGGGCTCCAAGATAGCGCGGCCGAGCAGCTGCGCGCTGTGGTGGATGTGCCTGCGCCACGGGCCGGCGAACCCCGGCAGAGCGCCCTTGACGCTGCGCTGAAGAGTGGCCTCGTACCCGTCGACCACTGCTTTCTTCCCATCTTTGGTGAGCCAGACGCCAGCGCCGTCGTCGGACGGGCCCGCGTGCTCGGGGCGCAAACGCCGGGACCGAAGGAGCCCGAAAACCATGCGGTCCACGAGCAGGGGGCGGAACTCCTCCATGAGGTCGAGGGAAAGGCTGGGGCGTTTGTCGGTCGAAGCGTGCAGCACTCCGAGCGACGGCTCAAGCCCAGCGGCGAACAGCGCGGCGGTGCATTCGCCCAAAAGCAGCGAATAGGCATAGGAAAGGGCGGCGTTCGCCATGTCCCTCGGCGGACGCCTGCTGCGGCAGGGAAAAGAGACCTCCGGCGGAAGCAAGCCCGCCACGCACGCGAAGTAGACGTTCGAGGCTGCGCCCTCCATGCCCATGATCTCCTCGATGCTCGCGGCGTCGGGCAAGTCCGCCATAATGCAGCGGATGTCGCGGCACGCCGCTTCCAGCCCGACGACGCCGGCAGCCTCCCTAGCAACGCCAACGACTCCGGCAGCCGCAGCCACGCTTGCGCGGCCGGAGGCCACGCCCGCATTACCGCACACCTCCATCCCGTCGCCCATGGCCGCGCCCGCACTTTCGACGTCGCCCGCACTCCCCTCCCTTTCCCTGCGCGCGAGCCTGTGCAGGACGTGGAGCTGGTTGCGGAGCTTGGCCCGCACGATACTCCGGGCAAGCGGGAGCCGCGCCTCTTCATCGGCCGCGAACTCCGCCTGCCTCAGGAGGCGCTGGGCGTTTGCCGTCGATCGCGGCCCGGCGAGCTGGCCCAAGTAGGTGCCGCGGCGGGAAAGGCAAAGCACGTCGATGTCGTTGTACAGCGCCCACGAGCGCGCCCCGGCCGAAAGGCCGACGTTTCCCGTGAGCACTATGCGGCTCACCATTCGCCGCGGGATCGACATTTGGGGCAGCCCGTCGGGCGTGTCCACGATCAGCCGCTCCTTGGCCACGTGCACGCGTGAGCCGTCCCGTCCGACGTACACGACGTGAACGGGGGCGGCGGCCTCTGCGGACGGCTCAAGCGGCCGGTCCTGCGAATAGTCGATGCCGAGATGGCAGAATCCTTCGTCGAAGCTGGTCATGGCAGTTGCATCCTCGTTGATCTTCAGCCCGCGAGAGCGGACAAGTTCGGATATAAGGGCGAGCCCGTCCACGAGCTCGGAGCGCCCCGGCGCGCACATTGCGATTTTGGAGCCGTGGCGGAGATAGGCGAATCCGGCGTCGCACATCGCGTCGTCGACGTCGGTCAAAGCGAGATTCTCCAAAAGAGGGCGAAGCGACGAGCCTTCGAGCACCCCTCGCAGCCTGTCCTCGGCGCCCGGCCGAACGCCTTCGAAGCGCGGCAGGCCGAGCAGGCAGAGGAGGTCTAGCGTGCGCTCGCAAGGCACGCCTCGGCGGAGCGTTTCCAGAGCGTCATCGAGGTCGACCCCGGATGCGCACCCCTCGATCTCCAAGAGAAGGACGTTCGCGCAGCCTTCGCCTCGCAGGCGGGTGAGGCGGCCGACGACGGCGTCGATTCCGAGCCCGGTGCGCGCTCCGAACGAGCTCGACGATTGCAGTGCCTCGGCCGCCGGGCCGACGGCAGCCGCAACAGCGCGTTCCACTATGCCGTCCCGCAGCGAGGGAACCCACAGGACCGGCGCCCCTAAACCTCCGCGCAACGGGCCGAGCCTTTCGCGCTTGAGCGGATAGAGCGGGCCCGGCTTGTACAGCCCGGTTCGGAGTTCGGCGGAGAGTCTGTCGAGAAAGACGGCGAGATCGGCCCCTATCTCTTTCGCTTGGCGTCGAAGCTGCTGGTCAAGGATGTCTTCGGCCAGCACCGCGTTCCACGCGGCAGCCAGTTCTTCGAACGACGTTAAGCGCTCAAAGACGCTCCCGAGCCCGGCAGCGCCCCGGAAGGCAGATCCGGCTAGCGTTGGCGGGCGGGCCTCGCCGTCGAGGCCGGGAGCGCCCAAGCGGAGTTCCGGCGGCTTTTCGGCTCGTTCGGAAGTTCTTGCGATTTCAAGGATGCGAAGCGGGTAGCGATCCTTTCCGAAGCAGCCCGATCCAGCAAGGATCGGACGACGCCGGAAGGACCCGCGCGCTTGCGAATGTAGTGAAGCGTCCATTGCTTTCTAGCCTTTAATAAGTCTGGTATATGTTTCCGCGTCGTTGACGCAGAGGAGCACCCAATCTCCGATCCTGTGTTGTTGATTTTCGATCTGGTGCTTTCGCGTGATTTTGATTTCAGTGTAGACCTGTATCGGTTATTCCGCTGGCAAAATAGGCATCACTTTGCAGCAAAGGATTCTGGATGCCCAGTAAGACGAAGTTAACTCTGGCGTAGTCGTAAGGGGGCGATTCTTTGGCTTGGGTTCGTTGGAAGCCGGTGGCGTACTGGCTGGTAGGGGGCGTCGGCGGCGCTGGGTCGTTTTGTGGCGGTTTTTCGCGGTTGTGTGGTTTAATTGGACAGGTGCGGGCCGATTCGATGTGGTGCTTTCCAGGTCGGCGGCGATTTCGTTCCGGTAAACGGCGTTGTGGCGCGGTTTTCTGGGGGCGGAGTCGGAAAGCACTGAGCACCAGAAGGTGCATTGAGACCTTTTGCCGGATTATGGCGAGCGGCGGTGATCCTGCGTCGGAAAGCACTGAGCACCAGAAGGTGCATTGAGACACCGTACCGGTCACGCACCAGCTCCTCGAACGGATAGTCGGAAAGCACTGAGCACCAGAAGGTGCATTGAGACATGATCGCGTACGCAGCTCAACTGACAAGAGAACGTCGGAAAGCACTGAGCACCAGAAGGTGCATTGAGACAGCAAACTGCATCAACTCCTCATGATCATATATTTCATGTCGGAAAGCACTGAGCACCAGAAGGTGCATTGAGACGAGGTCGCCTTGCCGCGCTCCTGCCGCTTCACGAGTCGGAAAGCACTGAGCACCAGAAGGTGCATTGAGACATCAGCGAGGACGACGACGTCTGCGTCGGCCTTCAAGTCGGAAAGCACTGAGCACCAGAAGGTGCATTGAGACTTGAATGCCGCCGCCAAGGCAACGACGTCCATTGTGTCGGAAAGCACTGAGCACCAGAAGGTGCATTGAGACGCACGATCCCCTCGCGCCCTTCTCTTCCCGTTCTCGCGTCGGAAAGCACTGAGCACCAGAAGGTGCATTGAGACCCGTGTACTCGAAAATCTTCTGAAGGTCCGTGCCAAGTCGGAAAGCACTGAGCACCAGAAGGTGCATTGAGACGAATCGATCAATCCACACAAACATACTCACAGAATCCAGTCGGAAAGCACTGAGCACCAGAAGGTGCATTGAGACGCAATCCATTGGTTGAGCTGAAGTTGAGGAGTTTTATTGTCGGAAAGCACTGAGCACCAGAAGGTGCATTGAGACCTGTAAGTGAAAGCCCATACAATGACGAAAAAGGTCGGAAGGCACTGAGCACCAGAAGGTGCATTGAGACCTTGAGAGCGAGCTCACCGATCGCGAATTGCGTGTCGGAAAGCACTGAGCACCAGAAGGTGCATTGAGACAAGAATCTGCCCAGCCAAAATCGAAACCTTCGTGTCCGTCGGAAAGCACTGAGCACCAGAAGGTGCATTGAGACCATAATGAGATATTCGTCAAGTGCATCGCCGTTAAGGTCGGAAAGCACTGAGCACCAGAAGGTGCATTGAGACCATAATGAGATATTCGTCAAGTGCATCGCCGTTAAGGTCGGAAAGCACTGAGCACCAGAAGGTGCATTGAGACGAAGCCGGCGGTCGCCTTCGAGGTTCGCTGAGTCCAGGTCGGAAGGCACTGAGCACCAGAAGGTGCATTGAGACCGACAACTGCTTCGCCTGCTCTGGAGTCAACTCGTCGTCGGAAAGCACTGAGCACCAGAAGGTGCATTGAGACGTCTTGGAAGTTGTTGTCGCAAAGGTCTTCCGGTTCGCGTCGGAAAGCACTGAGCACCAGAAGGTGCATTGAGACCGATCGTTGCCCGCTGTCCTTCACTCAACCCGTCAAGGTCGGAAAGCACTGAGCACCAGAAGGTGCATTGAGACCCGTCGAGGAACTTCCAGTATCCCGCGAAGCGGTCTTCCATGTCGGAAAGCACTGAGCACCAGAAGGTGCATTGAGACACGATGCGATCCTTCGACCAGCCGTCCGGCACCGACGAAAGATCGGAAAGCGCTGGGCACCAGAAGGTGCATTGAGACAAGTTTTCCAGCCCCGCCCCTTGGGCCTCTTCCCTGGTCGGAAAGCACTGAGCACCAAAAGGTGCATTAAGGTTTTGAGCGAGACGAGGCTCCGCACTGATCGACACGAGTCGAACGGAGTTGGGCACCGGGAGCATGGCGCTCTGCGGACTGCCACGCAAGGACCACGCGGCGTCGGGCGTACGGATTCGCTTCGTCCGACGCCGCCTTGCGGTCGGCAAGCGCGGCGATCGGATCGCTGCCTTCCTCAACGTCGCCCTTGAGACCGATGGTCCGGCGGCGCTTCAGGCCGGACTCGGCTACATCGCCGGGGCAGCAAGATCGCCGAAGCAAGAGGAATCGCCAGGGCGCAAGGAAAGGAGTATGCGGACTGGATTGGGCGTCCATCCGCATTCGGCCGCCTATCCGCATCTGGCCCCAGCCGCCCACCCCGTATTCGGCCGCCTATCCACATCTGGTCTCCGGCCGCTCATCCGCGCTTGGCGACGTCACCAAGGTAAGAAGAAAGGAGTAAGCAGAAATTAGCTTGGCCGTTCATTCGCGCATGGCGGTCGGCCTGCAAGAGTCGCCTCGAACGTCGCCTCAGTTTTGCCGCGCGTGCGCGAGTCGGCTTGGCTCAGACGCTCATTTGCGCCTGGCCGCCGCCCTGTAGGGCGAAACGGTCGGATCGCCGTCGATCCAGAAACGCCAAGGGAAAGCCTCGCCGTCGCCGCCGGGCCCGGCAACGCCGACCCGCGGCCCGCTTCGCACCAGTTCCGCCGGAACGGCGTCGGCGGGCCCGGCCAGCTCAAGGCAGATCCGCGAACCCGCACCGCCCAGAAGTTCGCCGTCGTCCTCGCGCGTCAACCCCAGCGCCGACGTCAGCCTGGCCGGCCCGCGCGCCAAATCCCTGTCCTTCCGAGCGACGGGCCGCCGCCCGCGTGCGACGTCGACGCCCTCCACAACCTCGCCGGCGCGCAGAAGCACCGCGCGCGAAACGCCCTCCGCCCCGCACACGACGTTCACGCAGTGGTGCATCCCGTACGTGAAATAGACGTACACCCGGCCTGCCGCCTCAAACATCGAAGAATTGCGGGCCGTCCGGCCGCGGAAGGCATGCGACCCGGGGTCGATCTCGCCGGCATACGCCTCGACCTCCGTCAGCCGCACGGCCACGGTTCCCTCCGGCGACGCCACCGCCAGCCTCGCCCCGAGCAGCGCGGGGGCGATCGCGACGACGTCGTCGCCCGACAGCAGCTCAACGAGCTCGGGCGCGATTGTGGCCGGCCCGGGGCCGGCGGATTCACGTGGAGTCATGACTCCAGGTTATCGGCCGACCCGCTGCGCGGCTCGCGTGTTCGCTTTTCGGTGTTGGCGTCTGGGCGGAATGCGCTAGGCTGAGCCCGGGCGAGTTGCGCGCTAGTCTGAGTACAATCATGAAACTTATGCATCGATTAGCCACTTGGTCAAGGAGAACGAGATGATCGAAAGCCGATTTCGTGTCAGCCGCGCGGCGGGAAATGACGGTGTTTCCGGCGCGTGCGGTCAAGAGCCAGGGAGGGACTCGGGCATGCGGCGGCGTCCTAGCGGGAAAGCAACCGAGACGATGCGCCTCTGCCGCAAAGCGGCCGCGCGTTCGCTGATCGCACTCGCCGGGTCTGCGGCGCTGCTGGGCGGATGCCGCGCGGACTCGACATTGGAGTTCAAAGCCGACGGAAGCGTGAGAACAGAGATCGTATTCGAAGACGACACCGACTCAATGCGAACGCTCAAAGGAAACTGCGACGACTTAAAGATCGCTATACCTGTCAGCCTGGAATTCCTCGATGGGGCAAAGATCGATAATATTACAAAACCTGGAGGGGTTTTTACTTGCAAAGCGACGTCAAACACACCCATAAACAGCATATATGGCATTAGTTTAAGAAAATTAGGAAATTCTTATTCGCTTACATACGAGCCTTTAAAGACAGGAAGAAGAGTTCCAATTAAGACTGCACAGACAACGATTATCATGCCAGGAAAAGTTCTTAAAACGAATACAGGGACAATTCACGGCAACAAAGTAGTAATCGACGGGACAGGCTATCTCACAGACGGTTTTCAGATCACCTCAGAAGCGAATGGCACGAGTAGTTCGCCGTCACGCTCAGACAGCGCGAAGAAAGGGCTGCCTTTGTGGATGTGGGTCCTTATCGGCACCGGAGCCCTGACCGCGATTGTTGGGGCTAGCGCCTTTTCCGTGAGGAAAGAGAACGCGGATTCCAGTCGCGTCGACGCCGGTTTCGATTAAAACCCGCACTGGCCTCGACTAAAACCGGCATCGGCTTCGATCAGAAAAACAAGGCCATCCTGGAAAGCACGGGCATACGCTGTACCGCTCTTCTCAACTGTCGAAAGGTCTGAGAACCTCGAACGGCGGCATACGTCTTCTTGCGGTGGGGGCTGGTTTTGCCTCTGGACGTTCTTGCTTGCGCCAAGTCTTGCGCGCTCGCTTCCCTCTGGAGGCTGGGCTTCTCCTGAGACTTCGACGTCTTTCCGGTGTCTCGAAGGCTGCGTCTGCGGGTGCGGCTGAACTAGACTGGACGGTAAAGTGCGGAACTGCCGCGTCGGTCGTTGGGCAGGAGGCTCGGCATGGTTTGTGGGCAGCTTTTCGGCAAGGGGATGGAAAGAAGGCGGCGTGCCTGTTGGCGCTTTTCTGTACGGGGACCTCAGCGTTCTCTGAAGCAACGGGGCCTTGCGATGCTGTGCGCAGCAATATCAACGCTGCTGTTGGGCGGGTGTCGCACGGACTCGACGTTTGAGTTCAAAGCCGACGGGAGCGTCAGGACGCAGATCGTATTCGAAGACGACACCGACTCAATGCGAACGCTCAAAGGAAACTGCGAACAGTTAAAGAACTATATCGGACCAGTGGGCCAGTTCATTGTTGATGGAAAAATGGAGGACGTCACCCCTTCCGGCGGCCACCTAACTTGCAAAATCACATCGAACACACCAATCGAAAGAGCAAAGTTCACAACTGAAGGCAATTCCTACACTCTTGCGCTTAAGCCTACAAGTGAGACTAAAGAGGATATGGAGGGGTTGACTGCGAAGACGACGATCGTCATGCCCGGGAAGGTAGTCAAGACTAGCGTCGGCGACAGTCGAGGGAACAAAGTTGTGATCACAGGGGTCGATTATTTGGTCGACGGCCTGAATATCACCTCAGAAAAGGAAGGGTCCCGCGGCCCGTCTTCCAATCCTCAATCTAGAAGCTTCAAGGGCAAGCGCCCTTCCGGCGCGGACAATGGGCAAGGCTTTCCGCCGTGGGCATGGGCTGCCGGTTTGAGCGGGCTAGGTTTGGCCTTGGCGGGCCTTGCCGTTGTTGCGGCTCGAAAGAGGCACCCTCGAGATCCCCAAGCCAACCCGCCCGGCCATTTCTGAGGCGAGAAGGCGGCTGCGCGTTCGACGCCTGTGCAGGCTGGGCTAGGCTGTGAAGTAAAGCTTGAAGCTGCGGTGTTGGTTGTTGGGTAGGAGGCTCGGCATGAGTGTTGGAAGGCTCCACGGTTGGAGTTCGTCGGTGCGTGCGGGCACAGGGCGGCGACGGCGGGGTGCCTCGGACGCCAAGGGGAGGCTGGGTCTGCGCGGGACAGTTGTGGCGTTGGACGTGTGCCTGCTGTGTTTGACCGGGTGTCGGATCGACGCAAAGGCCGAGTTCAAAGCCGACGGGGGCCAGTACACCGAGATCGTATTCGAAGACACCACCGACTCAATGCGAACCCTCAAAGGAAATTGCACTCAGTTGAAAAACTATATCGGGCCGCTAGGTCGGTTTGCTGTCGCAGCGAAGATGGAGGACATTACCCCGCCGGGAGGCCATCTTCGGTGCAAGGCGACCTCGAACGTGCCTCATGACGAGGTGACGGTCAAAGACAACGCGGACACGTTGTCGATCTCCATGAAGTCCTCGCCTCCGGACGGCGCCGACCTCGATGGGCTGACAATGACGACGACGATCACCATGCCGGGCAAAGTCATTAAAAGCAGCATCGGCAAAGTCCGCGGCAACAAAGTAGTAATCAACGGCTATGACTATCCCATCACCTGCTTCACCATCACCTCCCAGAAAAACAACTCAACCAGCCTAGATACCGGGCCGACTGCTAGTAAATCAACGAAAGGCGCGGCCGCGCCGACCAACCGCCACGGCACCCACACAGGCTCGTCGCCGTGGGTGTGGACCGGTGTCAGCTGCACAACGTTGGCCGCACTGACCCTCGGAGGACTCACAACCTTCGGTTCCACACGCAAAAAGAAACAACACACCACACAAACCGCAAACAGCTCGAGGCCGGAGACCGTCTCAGCGCCACCGTCGTCCGGCAGCACCAACTCGCCAAGGTGACAACGCGACCGACGCCGACGGCCATCCATCCGCCTCCTTTAGCCGATGCATACTGTATGACAAATACCGACTAAGCGTTGTCCGGCACTAAGTGATTCAGTTCAAAACCATCCACTCTCGACAGCCATGTCTGCTTTAGCATTATCAACGGCTGTTAAAGTTAACGATAAGTTCGGCGAGAGGAAGGAACTCAACTGCCTTCATGCCTTTCCTAGACGAGCGTCGCGGATCGCTGGCCGTCCAGGCCCTAGAGAGCGCCCATCCGTTCTCGACCTATTCCCGGCCTCCATGGGCAGACGGAATCTAATACACTGGACGATATGAGACAACGGGATCAAATCAGGAACTCGCATCCCCTGGGAGGGTTAGAAATGAATTCTGCATCCTTGACAAGTTCATCAGTTCTAAAACGAGTGAAAATTTTTAGTGTATTGACGCTAACCGTTCTCATTGCTTTAAGTGCTTGTAAAGTCAATTCTTCTTTCGAATTTAGATCTGATGGTTCCATGCATTCGGAAATGGTCTTCGAAGATAGCAATGATTCAATGAAGCAATTAAAAGGTAATTGCGATCAACTTAAAAGATACTTAGGCCCTTTAGGGAAGTTTATAGTCGATGCGACAACCACAGATATCACTCGCCCAGGAGGGCATTTAACATGTAAATTAACGTCAAACACGCCTTTTGATAATGTAAAACTAGTAAAAAACGGTAATTTGTATACAGCGAAATTGGAAAAGCCTTTAGAAACAGGAGGGGACGATGACGAGGAAGTGGAGACAACTTTCAAGTTCGTAATGCCAGGAAAAATTGTTCATGCCTCCCAAGGAGGAGTAATTAAAGACAATACGGTTATTTACAAAGGAATTGATAGCATCGAAAACGGATTTACCATTGTGGCAAAAGATGACGCAAGTAAAGCGACTCGAAAAGCGGAGGCTAAGGAAGGTGAGAGATTGGATAGCATTGAGGACGACAATCCTCCAGTTTGGGTCTGGATCCTTACCGGTCTCGCTAGTTTAGGCATTGTTATCGGCATTGTTGCCATTGTAAAAAAGCAGAGGCGTACGAGAAGAGCCGGTATCAATGGTAACCGCGGTTTTTAAGATGGAAGCAGTCCGTATGCATTCCTTTCGCAAATACCTGCATATTTGGTATGCAATAACTGCTGCCACTAAGGGACTGGAGCGACTTGGAAGAAAATGATTTGCTTGGCGCGCTTGCAGGCAAAAAGGTTCTGTCCTCACCACTATTTCCGTGGGAGGCAAGTGGTGTCTCGGACGCCAAGGGGAGGCTGGGTCTGCGCGGCGCAGTTGTGGCGTTGGGTGTGTGCCTGGTGTGTTTGAGCGGGTGTCGGATCGACGCGAAGGTCGAATTCAAAGCCGACGGAGGCCAGTACACTGAAATCGTATTCGAAGACACCACCGACTCAATGCGAACCCTCAAAGGCAACTGCGAAGAGCTTAGGGAATACTTTGGCACCACTGCCAGATACGCTGCTGCGGCGAAGATGGAAGACGTCACCGCGCCGGGTGGCCATATTCGCTGCAAGGCGACCTCGAACGTGCCCCATGACGAGGTGACAGTCAAAGACAACGCGGACACGTTGTCGATCTCCATGAAGCCCTCGCTTCCAGACGGCGCCGATCTCGATGGGCTGACAATGACGACGACAATCACCATGCCGGGCAAAGTCATTAAAAGCAGCATCGGCAAAGTCCGCGGCAACAAAGTAATAATCGACGGCTATGACTACCCCATCACCGGCTTCACCATCACCTCCCACAAAAACAACTCGGACGGGCCGACTGCCCGCCAATCAACGAAAGGCGCGGCCGCGCCGACCAACCGCCACGGCACCCACGCGGCTTCGTCGCCGTGGGTATGGACCGGCATCGGCTGCACAACGCTGGCCGTACTGACCCTCGGAGGACTCACAACCTTCCGAACCGCACGCAAAAAGAAACAACACACCGCACCAGCCGCGAACAGCTCGAGGCCGGAGACCGTCTCAGCGCCACCGTCGTCCGGCAGCCCCAACTGGCCAAGGTGACAACGCGACCGACGCCGACGGCCACCCATCTGTCCTCTTTTAGCCGATTTGCAGAGGCACCGCGCGGGAAACGCGCTTAGCCCCATACGCGAAATCACCGCCAGCCCCGCCCCGAGGCAGCAAGGGGCGATGGCAACACGTCGTCCGCCCGATAGCAGCTCAACGAGCTCGGTCGCGATTGTGGCCGGCTTTAGGCCGGAGGATTCATATAGGGGTGCGTCTCCAGATTATCGGCCGACTCACAGCGCGGCAGGCATGGTCGCCCTTCGGTGTCGGCGTCCGGGCCGAATGCGCTAGGCTGTATACGAACCTGAAACTTATGCATCGGTGTACCGACTGGTCAAGAAGGGGCGGGAATGACCGACAACCAATTTTGCATCGGCCGCGCCACGAGAAATGACGATGTGTCCAGCGCGTGCAGGCAAGGGGCGAGGGAGGCCTCGGGCCATCGTTCCTGCGGGGAAAAATCGGAGGAAATGCGCCTTCACCGTAAAGTCGCCGTGCGTTTCGCGACGGCTCTCGCTGCCTCCATGGCCCTGCTGTTGGGCGGGTGTCGCACGGACTCGACGTTTGAGTTCAAAGCCGACGGGAGCGTCAGGACGGAGATCATCGTTGAGGACGAAACCGGTTCTATGCGGGAGCTCAAAGGAAACTGCGATGAGCTAAGAACTGTTGCATCCGCGACCCGTAAGTTTCTGGCGGAGGGGAAAACAGAAGATATCACGCCTCCCAATGGGAATTTGACATGCAGAATCACGTCTAAAGTAACGCCTGACAATGTTAAGTTTGAGGAAAGAAGCAATTCATACACAATTACACTGCCCGCTTCAAATGTAAGAAAACCAGATTTGGATACAGTAACTGCTAGAACAACAATAATTATGCCTGGGAAAATAATAAAAGCAAATGTAGGGTCAGTCTCTGGAAATAAAGTCAAAATAAACGGAATTGATTACATAGCAGATGGTTTTACCATTACTTCCCGCAAGGGCAGTTCGGCCAGCCCGGCTGCCGACACTCCGACAACGACTGCTGCATCTTCGGGCCGTCGGGTCGCGCGAGATGATTCATCGCTGTGGGTGTGGACCAGCGTCGGCTGCGCAGCGCTGGCAGCACTGACCCTCGGAGGACTAGCAGCCCTTCGAACCGCACGCAAAAGGAAACAACACAGCGCTGTACAAGCCAAAAACAACCTGTATTAGAGTTTTCGACCCGAGGAGATGCCTGTGGACGTAAACCGCCCGGCAGCTTCAGCCAGGATACAGGACCGATAGGGACATCGAAACCGCAGAAAGGAAAAAGCCGGGCGGGGACATGCAAGTCGTGTCCCCGCCCGGCTTTCGAGTTTACCGGCTGCTGTTGTCGGTTGGGTGCGGGCCTGCCGGCAGGAAGGTGATGCGCCTGTCGGGTTCGTAGGCCGAGATGTTCTTATCCTCGCGGAGGCCGGAGCCGGAAGAAGCCTTCTTTTTGTCCGACCTGCGGGCGTGTTTGCCTGTCAGGCCGGAAAGGGCTTGACGGGAAGCCACGCGCTGGTTTGACGAGTCCGCTCCTCGAGACGGGCTGGCTGCCCGAGCGCCGAGAGAGCGCCCGGCGGACGTGCTCCGCGCGTCCCGGTTCTGTCCCACTCGGGTGGCTGAGGCTCCGCCTGCGGTGCGGGTCTTGGATCCGGAACTGCTCGCAGTTCTTTCTGAGGGTTGGCTTGTGGTCCGACTCACTGTCTGACTTCCGGCGGTGTTCCTGGAGGCCGAGACGGTTGAGCCTGTCCGGTTGTAGGAGCCTGTCCCGTTGGTTCTTGAGACGGCGGGATCGTTCGTCCGGGCTCTAGAGGCGGTGGGCGCCCCACGCACAATCCCGCTGCGTGAAGCAGACGATCTTGTCGAGGCGGCAGTTGCTCTGGGAGCTGTGGTCGCCCCGCGCAGGATGCCCGATGAACGACCCGAGGCCGAGGCTGCGGCCGGGCGGGCAATGCCTGAGGCTCCGCCCCGAGACGAGGACGGGCTTGTCCCCGAGACGGGGGTGCGAGCGGCGGTGGTCGCTCCGCGGAGAATTCCGCTCCCGCGGGGGCTGAGTGCGGCGCGGGTGGCGGCGCCCGACTGAACAGCCGTTCTCGGCGAAACCGGTGCGGCAGGGGCCGCCTTTGCGGCGCGGATGGCTTGGAAGACCTTGTAGCCGACGGCCCCGCCGGTCATCGTCGCCGCCACAGCAAGAGGGTTATGAACGGCAGGCGAGTCCAGGCCCGACGGACGCACCGGCCCGCTGCGCAAGGCCCCGCCGTGATCGTCGACATGCTGTGGCGCGTAATGCGAGCCTTGCAAACCGATGCTTGCATCCGCACTCGGCGAGCGTTGCGGGAAAAAAGTTTCGTTGGCGTGTCCGGGCGAGCCGACCGTCTCACCAAGGCCGGTGGCCCTCCACTCGGTGGCCGAGCGCGGCAGGCCCGCATTCTGGCCCGGCCCTGAAGACACGTGCCCCTCAGCTCCGCCAGAAGCAGAACCTTGAGAAGAACGGGGGTCTCGGCCCCCTCCTCCTGTGCCGGAGGTGCTCTCGGAGGCTTGACCGTGCCCGCTGGCGGAGGGTTGCTCTTCGGGTTGGAAGGGCAGGCCCTTGCCCTCGGCGGCCGCGACATGGTCCAGATTTGCCAGCTCTTTCGAAGCGTGGGCATCCAACTCCGCATGCTTCGCGTCACGCACTTCCCGAGCGTGGGCAAGCGCAACCGTGGCTACGGGATTGGACCCTGCCGTAGATTCGAGAAAATTATAGTACTCGTTAGATTCCGTGAGTTGTTTTTGGAGTTGTTTGCTGGTGTCTTGGGCGTGGCGTCCAGCGGTTGTGACGGTGGTGCGGCTTTGGGCGATGGAGTGCATCCCTTCGGCTGAACGACGCACGCGGGTGGTCAGGGAATCGAGCTCGCCCGCGGCGGCCTCCGCCGTGGCCCCGTTCATGCCGAGGTCTGCGGCAACCCGCCCGGTCAGGTCGGCCACCAGGTGGAGTTTGTCCCCGATGGTTTTCACCGCCTCGGTGGTGGCGTCGTTGGCACGCGGGTCCCACGGCTCGATGCCGAACAGGTGGTCGACATTAGGGGTGGCCATGATTCCTCCCGGCATTCGCATGGGCACGGGCCCGGTCGGCGTCGGCGCGGGCGTCCCCGGCCGTGGCGGCGCCGTTGCAATTGTCGGCGTCGCTGACCCCGTCCCCTGCGGGCAAGCCTCCATACGGATCCTTGCCCGCAGGGTCGACGAAGTTGTGGAGGGCGGCCGCGGCTTGGGCGAGCTCGGCCGGCGGGGTGTAGGAGAATCTGTCGGTCAGATCCGCCAAAACGTCCAAGTATCGTTGACGGTCGGCCTCGCTGACGGACTGGAAGGAAGCCACGGCCTGTTGGAGGTTGACGATGGTGCGCGTGTAGCGCGCCGAGGTATTGCCCAACTCGTCGCTGATCACGGCCAGAGTGCCAGTCAGCAACCGTCCGTATTGGCCGAGCTCGGCGACGTCGGACCAGGCGTCCATAGAGGCTTTCACATGGGAGTAAAACGTGGCCTTGGCTTCCTGGAAATGCGCCCCCGCCTGACGCAGCGTCCCGAGCTGCACACTGAACTTGTTCGTGTTAAGATGAAAAACGGTCACCAGCTGAACCTCCTGAGAGTGTCTTACGTAGAGAAATGTTGTGATTGTTATGCGGTTGTCACTGCACCCCGACGTCCGGCTTTCGCCTCCGTCCGAATCGGTTGCGTAATAGTAGAGTATTCCCGGCCGGGCGGGTGCACAACCTTTTTCCGACACTATGTAATGTGACGGTGACCACACGTATTGCATGTCGTGGAAAGCGGCGACGACACGAGCCCCGGTCTGCGCTTCGCATGCAAGGGCAACATCTAAGCGTCGTCGCAAAGACAAGGAATTGCGACCAACCAGGGTCAAACGCACTCGCCGGCCCCACCCGGCGAGATACAGTCAGCACCGCCGGGTATGCCCCGGCCAATCAGGCCAAACGCGCCTCGAAGCTTTCGAAGCCCGCCCGGCTTGCCGCATCGACCATTTCGGCGAGGCGCTTCGCCCAGGCCCGCCGATCCCAGGCGAGCGCCTGAGCGCGGAAAGCCACGGGCGTGCCGTCGGTTCGAGCTTCCTGCAGCGCGAAGTTCCGCACCCCGCGAGCGCGCAGTTCTCCGAGCAGCTCCTCGAAGCGCTCCGTGACGGGCGCGCCGGGGTAGACGGTCGTACGGACCTCATAGTCGAGAGGGCCGACGTCGGCGCGCTCAACCGTGCGATCGGGGCCAACGAGCTTAGCCACGCGATCGGCGCGCCCAACCGTGCGACCAGCGCCAGCGCGCTGATCCACGCGATCGGCGCGCTCAACCGTGCGATCGGTGTCGGCAGCCTCAGCGGCGAGAGCCGGACCTGCACGCTCGGCCGACGCCTCGAGCACGGCGTCCAGCGACTGCCAGGCCTTTGCCCCCGCCCCGAAGCCGGTCGCCGCGGCGTAGTCATCCGGCATCGCCTTGACGTCGATGCCCACCCAGTCGGTGTGCGACAGAATCTTCGCGAGCGCACGCGGGTAGGCCCCGGCCGTGTGCAGGCCGACGCCGAAACCCATCTCGCGCACCCGCCTCGCCGCATCGACGACCCCCGCCTGGCGCAGCGCCTCGCCGCCCGTCAGGACGACGCCGTCGAGCAGCCCGGCCCGTCGGACAAGGAGCGCCTCCACCTGGGACCACGGCACGGCCCCGGGGACTTTCGGGTCGAGGATCGCCTCGTTCTGGCAATACGGGCAGGCCAACGGGCAGCCCTGGAGGAAGACCACCGCGGCGAGCTTGCCGGGCCAGTCCACCGTGGAGAGGGGAACCAGCCCGGCGATCGCCAGAGAATCGGCGGAGGGCCCAGTTTTTGACGCGGCGGAGGGCGCTTCGGCCCTCCGAGCGCTTTTAGGGGGCTTGTGGTTTGGGGCGTCGGCGGGAGGTGTGACGCCCCCCGCCGACGCCCCTGCAGCCGGCTTCTCTGCCACAGTCACGGCCGCGGCGCCCCGGCTCCTCCGGGCGCGCTCGCTTCGTCTGCCGCAGCGGCATTCGCCGCTCCGCCGGCGTCGATCGAGGCCCCCGCGCCCACAGCGCCGCCAACGCGCTCCGCATCGGCCGCGGCGTCGGTCGAGGCTCCGACGCCAACCGTCGGGCCCGCCGCGCCGATCAGGCCTTCGGCGTCGACCTTTCCGCGCACGTCGGCGCTGATCTTGGGCAGCCGCGAGGCCCTCTCGGTGAAGGGCGTGCGCTCGTTGTACTCGCCTTTCTTCCCGATGTTGAAGGAGGCCACCGGGCGGAAGTAGCCCATGACGCGCGTCCACACCTCGCATTCCTGCGGCTCGGCGTCGGGGTTTTCGGCGGCGCAGCGTTCGCAGAGCTTGTGCTCGCCGGCGAGGTAGCCGTGGACCGGGCAGATCGAGAATGTGGGGGTGATCGTGATGTACGGAAGGTGGAAGTTCGTCAGCGCCCGGCGCACGAGCTCCTTGCACGCCCGGCCGGAGCTCATCCGCTCGTTCATGTACAGGTGCAGGACCGTCCCTCCCGTGTACATCGACTGAAGATCGGCCTGCATCTGAAGCGCCTCGAAGGCGTCTTCCGTGTAGGCGACGGGCAGCTGCGAGGAATTCGTGTAGTACGGCTGGGCGTCCGTCCCCGCCTGGAGAATGCCGGGAAAGCGCTTGCGGTCTTCCTTCGCGAAACGGTACGTGGTGCCCTCTGCCGGAGTGGCTTCGAGGTTGTACAGATTCCCCGTCGCCTCCTGGTAGGAGACGAGGCGGTCGCGGACGCGCTCGAGCACGCGCAGGGCGAAGGCGTGGCCCCACTCGTCGGCGATGTCGCAGCGATCGCCCGTGAAGTTGCGGATCATCTCGTTCATCCCGTTGACGCCGATCGTCGAGAAGTGGTTGTTCAGGTGGCCCAGGTAGCGCAGGCTGTAGGGGTACAGGCCGGCGTCCATGAGCTCTTGGACCTTCGCCCGCTTCTTTTCGAGGGTCGAGGACGCGAGGTCCGCCAGGTGGTCCAGGCGCGCGAAAAGCCCTTCTTCGTCGCCCGCGTACACATATCCGAGCCTCGCCAGGTTGATCGTGACGACGCCGATCGAGCCGGTCAGCTCGGCCGAGCCGAAGAGGCCGTTGCCGCGGGCGAGCAGCTCGCGCAGATCCAGCTGGAGGCGGCAGCACATCGAACGGATCATGCCCGGGTCCAGCTCGGAGTTGATGAAGTTTTGGAAATACGGCAGGCCGTATTTGGTCGTCATCTCGAACATCAGCTGGGCGTTCGGCGAATCCCAGTCGAAGTCCTTCGTCATGTTGTACGTCGGGATCGGGAAAGTGAAGACACGGCCGTCGGCGTCGCCCTCGGTCATCACCTCGATATAGGCGCGGTTGATCATGTCCATCTCGGCCTGCAGCTCGCCGTACGTGAAATCGCAGACCTCCTCGCCGACGTAGGGGTGGTCCTCGGCGATGTCGGCCGGGCACGTCCAGTCGAACGTGAGGTTGGTGAACGGGCACTGGCTCCCCCAGCGCGAGGGCACGTTGAGGTTGAAGATGAGCTCCTGAATGCACTGTTTAACTTGACCGTAGGTCATTTTGTCGAGCCGCACGAACGGCGCCATGTAGGTGTCGAACGAGGAGAACGCCTGGGCGCCGGCCCATTCGTTCTGCAGCGTCCCCAGGAAGTTGACGACCTGCCCGCACGCCGCGGAAAGGTGCTTCGGCGGGCCCGAGGAAATCGCACCGGGAATCCCGTTGAAGCCCTCTTCGAGCAGACGGCGCAGCGACCACCCCGCGCAGTAGCCGGCCAGCATGTCGAGGTCGTGGATGTGGTAGTCGCCTTCGCGGTGGGCGAGGGCCTCCTCCTCGCTGTAGACGGTGGACAGCCAGTAGTTCGCGATGGTCTTCCCCGCCGCGTTGAGGATGAGGCCGCCCAGCGAGTACCCCTGATTCGCGTTGGCGTTGACCCTCCAGTCCGAACGCTCGAGGTACTCGTCCACGGTGGAAACCGCGTCTATTATGGGGAGCCCCGACGCCGGGCGAGAACCGTCGCGCTGGGAGGCCGGAGGCTTGGCCGAGACGTGCGAAGCCGGCGCCTGCGAAGACGACTGCCGTGAGTCCGATCGCTGCGGGTCATGCGGGGCTTGCGGGTCATTCGGGCGATGCGGGGCCGCGCCGGCGTTCGCCGACGTCGTCGCCTCGCCCGGCCGGGCCGGAACTCCGCTCGGCTGGACCGCCGCTTCGGGCTGCCGATCGAGGTGCCTGGGGCACTTCGCCGCCGACGTCGTTGGGTTCTCTGCGGTCGCTTGGTTCTCGGTGATTGCCATGTTCCTCTCCTGGGTCGTGGGAGTTCCCCGAAGCGGCTGGCGCGCCCGGCCTTCGGGAAGCGCAATCGACGTTACTATCTCAATACTACATCTAGTGGGTGACACGCCGCTAACACACAATATATCGGTCCGTCTAAGTGAGCGTGTTTGCTGGGGCCGCCCTTGAAACGGCGGCGGGGGAACGGGGCGCCGAGGCAAAACTGAGCATCGGCGAGGAATGAGGGCGAGAAACGGCATGTCGCGACACGTCCTCGAGGCGGTGAAGAAGCCGCGGGCCGGAGTGGGCGCTGCGACCGGCGACGAAGACGCGGACAGGCCAAGACCGCAACGAACACGGCGGCGAAGGCGCACACCGGCCAAAACCGCAGTAAATTCGAGGTTCGACGCACATTCGTCCGGTCGACGGCGCACGGCGCACATTTATCCGGCTGATGGCGCACGTTTATCCGGTTGACGGCACACATTCGTCGGACCGATGGCGCACGTTCGTCCGACTGACGACGCACGCTCGTCTAGCCGATGATGCACATTCGTCCGACTGACGACGCACGCTCGTCTAGCCGATGATGCACACTTAAGTGGTGTCGGATCGCGTCCCTGATTTCCTTTCGCGTGTTCTCGCCCATGCGACGCCGGGCCAAGTCGCCGCCGTCGTCGAAATGCCGACGCGTGCGAGCGCCGGGGCGTCGTGGCCCGAATGGGTGGCGCCCGAAGTCAAGGATGCCCTCGCAAATCGTGGAATCCGCGAGCTGTGGTCGCACCAGGCAGAGGCGGCGGAGCTGCTGCACGGCGGCACGCACACGGTCGTCGCAACCGGGACCGGCTCGGGGAAGTCGCTTGCCGCCTGGATTCCGGCCTTGGACCTCCTGAGCCGGCGGGGGCGGGGCCGGAGCGGCCTCGCGAACATCCGCTACAGGCCATCCGTTCTCTATCTCGCGCCGACGAAGGCCCTGGCCGCCGACCAATTGGTCGGCTTGGCTCGACTCGCGCGCGAGGTCGATCCGCGGATCGGCGTCGCGGCGGCCGACGGCGACGCCGAAGCCTCCGTCAAGCGGTGGGCCCGCGAATACGCCGACGTCGTCCTTTCGAACCCGGACTTCCTCCAGCACGCCATGCTCGCCTCCCACGAGCGTTGGGCCAGGCTGTGGCGGGGCCTGGCGATGGTGGTGATGGACGAATTCCATTCCTACCGAGGCGTTTTCGGCGCGAACGTGGCGGCGACGGTGCGCCGCCTCCTGCGCCTCGCAGGCCACTACGGGGCCTGTCCGGCCGTGGCCTTCCTCTCGGCGACCAGCGGAGACCCCGCCGAAACCGCGCGTCGTTTCCTCGGGGACTCCTTCGGCCCGGTCCAGGCCGTCGAACGCGACGGATCGCCGCGCGGACCGAAGCACCTGGTCCTGTGGCGGTGCCGCGAGGTCGAAAGCGAGCAGCGCGCGAAAAGAGAAAGCGTCCCGCGCGCGGAGGGCACAGGCCTCAAGCCGCGGAGCGACGCCGGAACCGGGAGACATGCCGAAGTCCAAAATCGCACCGGGACCGAGGGCAATCCCAAAACCGGGCACGACGCCGGAGCCGACCTCCCAGGCGGGCCGCGGCGCGCTGCGAACACCGAGGCAGGCGAACTCACGGGCGTGCTTGCCGCGGCGGGCGCGCAAACGCTCACATTCGTCCGTTCGCGCGCCGGAGCCGAGCGGGTCGCGGAGATCGCCCGCGACTGGTCGGCGGCGAACGCCTCGGGCTTCGACCCCGAGATCGCGGCATACCGCGGCGGCTACCTTCCCGAAGACAGAAGGGCCCTCGAAGGCTCTCTCAGGTCGGGGCAGCTGCGCGCGCTGGCTACGACGAACGCCCTCGAACTCGGGATCGACGTCTCGGGGCTGGACGCCGTCGTCGTCACGGGGTGGCCGGGCACGCACGCCTCTTTCGCCCAGCAGATCGGACGAGCGGGTCGCGCGGGCAAACCCGGCGTCGCAGTGTTCATCGGGCGGGACGACCCGCTGGACCAGTACCTCCTCTCGCATCCCGAAGTGTTCACACAGTCGCCGGCGGAGACGAACGTCTTCGACCCGGCCAATCCGCACGTCCTCCTCCCCCACGTTTGCGCCGCCGCGGCCGAGCTCCCCCTCACGGAGGCCGACGCCGAGGTCTTCGGGCTTGACAGCACGGCCCTCTTCGACGACCTCGCGTCCGACGGCCTGCTGCGAAGGCGCCCAAACGGCTGGTTTTGGAACGCTTCGCTAGGGGCAGACGCCCACGACATGGTCAGCCTCCGCGGCGAGGGCGGCACGGTGTCCATCGTCGACGGCGAATCCGGCGTCCTGCTCGGAACAGTGGATTCTGCTCGTGCGGACGCAACCGTCTTCCCCGGCGCGGTCTATCTTCACCAAGGCGTGCCTTACATGGTCGAGAGCCTCGACGAAGACTCCGCCGTCGTCCATCGCCATCGCGACGAGGAAATCCGAACCTATGCGGCACAATCGACGTCGGTGCGCATCGTGGACGTCGAAGAGCTTGCGCATGCGGATTTCGGAGTCTGGGCCCGCGGAGAGGTTCTCGTGACGTCTCAGGTGACCGGTTACGACGTCCGAAGAAGCGAGGACGGCCTCTACCTGGGCCGCGTCCCGCTCGACATGCCGGTGCGAGAGCTGCGCACCTCGGGAACGTGGTGGACCCTCGACGCGAAAGCCCTGGAACGAGCGGGCGTGCCGGCGTCCGACCTTCCGGGCGCTCTCCACGCGGCAGAGCACACCTCGATCGGCATCCTCCCCCTGCTGGCGACCTGCGACCGCTGGGATCTGGGCGGCCTATCGACCGTTTGGCACGCAGACACGCAAGCGGCGACCGTCATCGTCCACGACGCCGTCCCCGGCGGTTCAGGCTGCTCCCTTCACGGCTTCGAACACGGACGAATCTGGATGGAGGCCACGCTCGCCGCTTTGGAAAGCTGCCCGTGCACGGGAGGGTGCCCGCGCTGCGTTCAGTCCCCGAAATGCGGCAACAACAACGAACCCCTTTCGAAGGGCGGAGCGACGAAGCTCCTGCGCGTCGTGGCCGACGGGTTGCGCCGCGCACAGGCCTGATCGGTGGGCTTCACGAAGCCCCCAAATCGGCACGCTTCACGGAATCCCCAATCGGCGCGCTTTACGGAGCTTTGATCGGCACGCCTCCTTGAACCCTTGGCTGCGGAGGCGGCCGCGGAGCCTTGCCGCCCACAGCCCGGCCGCCTCGGCACCTTCGCCCGTCTCGACGTCTTCGTCCGCCTCGGCGCCTTCGCCCGTCTCGCCCACCGTCACCTCGTTTCGCCGGCCGAGTAGGCAGGCCCGGCCCACGCCTCGGCCACATACGTCACCCCCATGTAGGTCAGATTCTTGGACACCTTCACCTTCGCGAGTGCGCCGTCGACGTCGCAGGCCACAAGCGAGGCGCCGTACGTGCGTTCGACGTATGCCGACGACGGGCACCCGCCGAGCCCCGCGGCGCTTCTCTGCGCGGAGGCCAAGGCCACCATGTCGGCGGCATTTTGGGCTTTTGCGATGCTCGCGCACGTCGAAGCGACCATCAGCAGCACAACCGTGAAAGTACAGATCACGAAAAGGAAGCCGACCGTCAGAACGGTGCCCGCGCCGCGTTCAGACTCGCGCTCGGCTTCCCGACGCGATTCGTTCGGCCCGCGAAGGTTTGGATGCAGATAAAGGCGCCGACGGCGATGTCGTCGGCGAAAACGCCGATCCGGCTGCCACGAGCACCGGCACAGCCGAGAGGACCGTCTCCTCTGCTCGACGCCTCGCCCCTGCCTGATCTCCCGCCCTTTCTTCCTGCCGCCGGGCGGATCTGTCGAGGCGTTCACGGCGCTTCGCCGCCCGTCCCGACGTCGCCGCCCGCCTTGGCGCCGCTCCCCGTTCCCGCGTCGCGTCCCGCCTCGGCCTCGCCGCCGACCCCAGGCTCGACCGCTGCCGTGACGGACGCGTGAACGTCGATGCCCAGCCTTCCGCTGAACCCCTTTCGCGGCGCGTGCACCACGGCCTCGACGGTGTCGGCGCCGCTGACGACGCTCACCGACGCACCGGGAAGAGAACGCTCGACGGCGGCCTTGATCGCGCCGTTCCCTTCTCCCAGCGCGGCCATGCGAGCCGCCATTCGCGCCGCGTCATTGGCTTCGAGATATGCGACGGCGATATGCCCAAGCGCAAGGGCAAAGGCCGTGACGAGCGCCAGAACGAGAGAGCCGATGGCGACTTCCCCCGTCACCATTCCCGATTCCGAATGCCCGCCGGGGCGATTCGCGGGAGGTCTTTTTCCAGCCGTTGAGTATTTCATAGATTTCCAACCTTTCCGCGGCTTTTCGGCTTAATCATCGCTTTACCAACCTCCCGCCGCTTTGGGTTTCCTTGTGGACTCTTGAACAGGGCGTTTCATGGCAATTTGCATCGCCCGAATTTTGGGACGGCCGCGATGTGATCGGGCAGAGTGCGCGCTCCGCCCGATCGTCGCATCACATTCCCGGAACGGAGAAGATCTTGCTCAGCAGGGCCTTCATCCCGTTGCGGAACCAGTCCTGATTGACAAGCCACCACAGAACGCCTGCGACGCCCGTCGCGGTCACCGTTCCTATCGCGTACTCGGCCGTGGCCATTCCCGCCTCGCCTGACGTCTTGTCGATGTCGACGAAGCTTTTGCTCGTTGTCATTGTCGTCTCCTGTCTATCGGCAACGCGTTTCGTCGCCGATGACTGACTCTTTCAAAACACAGCATTCGATTGACGAAGGATTCCCGGGGCTGTGAACCTCCACGACGTCGTTTCGCCCTGTGGACCGACCGCGATTACTTAACGTGACCGATTGACTGCTTGACACGACCGATCGGCTACCTGACACGACCGATTCCTCGGGAAACCCTCTAGACGATCTTGGCGCGCGGCCGCCTTCTTTTCACGCGGACCGATTCGTCACGCAAACCAACCGTTTCGGGCACCCGCCTCCCCCCGCAAACGAGGTAGGCCGACGCAGCCGAGAAGCCACGCCATGCATTCGGCGTTGCTCAATAAACCCGTGTGGTCAGCCGGCACAGCCGGGGCCGAAGCCGAACCCGGAACGGCTTCTTCCCGTGAGCGAGGTCAGCCGGCGTCGACGCCAACACGAGCGAGTCCGGTCGCACGCGCTCACGAAGCAAAGGCGACGTCGAAATCGCACGCCAATTTCTAAATATATAGAATGGCCAGCTTAAACAGAGACCAAGGCAACATTTAAGATATAACACAATGAAAATATATAAACACAAATTATTATCATGAAAATGATATACATGCATTACCAGTTCCAAAATTGTCTTTATGGCGAAAGAAGGGACTTTTCGCACCAACGCACCCTTCGCCGCAGTCCTTTTCTTGTTCCTAGGAACTTTCCATCCCCTGTGCCCCACGGACGGAAGACCAGACACGTCCCCGCGGGCGCCACGCGACCGCGGGGACGCGACGCGCCAACTGCACTCAGATCCACGAGTTCAGGCCCAGGCGTCGTCTTTGCTCAAATCCACACCGGCCGGGCCTAGATCTCCACCGGCCGGGCCTAGATCTCCACCAATCGGGCAAGATCTGCATCGACCGGGTCCCCTCGACGCAGGCCCAGCCCAGATCCGCATGTCTCCTCGTCTCGACCCGCAAACCGGCCGCATCAGCCGGTCCCGTCGAAGCCGCCCGGACCCCTCGACGTTGCCCGGGCCATTCGATCCCGTTCCGGCTCTTCGAGGCCGCGCAACCACCTCAGACCGGCGTCGCACGATCACCTCAGGATCGCCACGCCCGCCGAAACGACGATGGGAACGACGCCGAGCAGAATGAAGGCGGGGAGAAAACACAGACCCAGCGGAAGAACAAGCTTGGCGCCCAGCCGCGCCGCTGATTCCCGCGCGCGCCGCACGCGCCCGGCTCTCAGACTCGCAGCCGTTCTCTCCAGCAGCGGGACCGCAGCCGCGCCATCAACCCACGAGGGCTCGAGCGCGTTGCGCAATGGATCAAAACGACTCGGCGCGCTCTGCCACGCCTCCTCCCACGTCCCGCCCATCGTCAAAGACTTCGCCACGCACTCAAGGCCGGGCGGTTCCTCTTCCTCGGCCAATGCCGAATCAAGGGCGACTAGGAGCGCGGGCACCGAGCACCCGGCACTTATTGCCGCCACCGCCAGGTCTGCGACCATGGCCTGGTCCACCGGTGGGAGAGACGCCCGCGCACCCAGCGCGTCGCCACCCCGAGCGTCGGAGGCGAAGAACTCCGAGGACCACGCTGCCGCGACGACGAAAAGGACCGCGGAGAGCCCGAAAAACCACATCGCTACCCCTCCCTTTCCGCGCGTCGAACGAGGCGACGCACCCAGAAAATTCCCAAGGCCTCAAAGGCGAGCCCGAGGGCCAACAGCGTCCGCCCCAGGCCGGCGGACAAAAGAAAGTCGAGCGTGTCCGTTCCCATCAGCGACCCCAGAAACAGCCCGAGGAGCGGAAGCCAGGCCAACATGCGCGCGCTCGCCTTGGGACCGGCGAGTGCGGCGCGGCGCGCTGCGGCCGATTCGGCGGCATCCGTGATTCCGGCGGCGCACGCATCCAGGACGTCGGCCGCGGGGGCGCCGGTTGCCCGAGTCAGCCTGCATACGGCAACCGCCGGGGGAACGCCCAGCCGCACGTCGTCGGCGGACTTCCGCCCTCGCGAGGCCCACATCCGCCGCAAAGCTGCAGGCACGCCGACGTCGTCAACCGCGTCTCCGTCTTCGAATCCCGCCCTGGCACACGTCTGCCCCCAGGCTTTCTCAGTCGACGCTCCGGCTCTCATGCGGGTTGCGGTCTCCGCGACGAGCATCCCGACGTCGACGTGCCCCAGCCGCCTTTTCTGCTTCTTCACATCGGACTCCCTTCGTCTCGTTTTCGTGCGCCCATGTCGTTTCGTCCGACGCCGCTTCGCCAGTGGACGCCGCTTCGCACGCCCGTCCGTGTCCGCCCGTCCACTCCTCCGGCGGCGTCCGCCCCGATGGAGGCGGCCGATCCAATTCCAACGTCAGTCCCTGTGCCGGCGCCCACCCCGACGTCGACTTCCGCTCCAATGCGGGCGTCCGACGCGGCGCAGGCCTCCGCCCCGGTTCGCGCATTCATTCCCACTCGCGCGGCCAGCCTCGGCCAGGCAGGGCCTTGAGCAACCGCCTTTCCGTCGAATTCCAACGCAACGGAGGCGGTCAGCTCGCCGCGGCGCCTTTCCAAAACGGCGACCTGCGTGAGTACGCGAACCCCGTCGCGGCGCTCAATGTGGACGACGGCGTCCAGCGCGCTTGCGGCCTGGGCCGCGACCACGTCCTCGCTCATCCCCGCCAGGGCGCCAAGCGCCGTGAGCCGCGCGGGAACGTCTGCGGCAGAGTTGGCGTGAATCGTCGCCCATCCGCCCTCGTGTCCGGTGTTGAGCGCCGTCAGAACCTCCCGCACCTCTGCGCCCCGGCACTCGCCGAGAACGATCCTGTCCGGCCGCATCCGCATCGCGGCCCGGACCAGTTCGCTCAAGGCCACCTCGCCTGCCCCCTGCACATTCGCCCTTCGCACTTGCAAATGAACGACATGGGGATGCGAGGGCCGTAATTCCGCGGATTCTTCGATCACGAGGATTCGCTCGTCGCTCGGGACCTCTCCCAGGACCGCGGCGAGCAAGGTCGTTTTCCCAGATCCCGTGGCGCCCGAGACGATGACGTTCGCCCGATGCGCGACGAGGGCCAGCAGCAACCGAAGGGCGAAGCGGTCGAACATCCCGCCTTCTGCGAGCTCTGCCAAAGTGAAGGAGACGGGCCTGTGCGCCCGCATGGAGATGAGGGTCCCCTCGGCGGCGAGCGGCGGCAGCACGGCATGGAGCCTCAACCCGTCGGGAAACGTTCCGTCCACGATCGGAGACGAATCGTCGAGCCTCTGGCCGCAGGCGGCCGCGAGCCGCACCGCGAGCGCTCGCACCGACGAATCGTCGCTCAGACCGCGGCTGGCGCGTTCGTCGCGTTCCATCCCGTTTCCGCGATCGACCCACACGCCGCGTCAGCCGTTGACGAGGACGTCGGTGACCGACCGATCGCTCAGCAGCGGGTCGAGCAGGGGCCCCGCCCCGGCGATTGCCTGGCGAAGCCGCCGTCCGAGCCCCACGACGTCGCGCGCGGAGACGGCGGCGGGGTCAAGCATGGCGATCGCTCCGCCGTCGCTGCCTCCCCTCGCCAGGCTGGCCCGCACCCGCCGCATCGCCTCGGCCTCGGTTCCTCCGTCCTCGGAGGCCCTTCCTCGGCCGGCGCGCTCGAAGGCCGACGTCATTGCGGACCTCCGCACGCCCGCGCGAGGACCGCAAGATCGCGGGCGGTCGCGGACCTCTTTCGCTCGCCGACGCCCACGCCGTGTTCGACGTCGCCGGCCAGGCCGGAAAGGAGCCGGACGGGGTACACGGAATCGATGCCGAGGTCCCTCTCCCAAACGGCCGCCTCGCCGCCTCTGACGCCGAGGGCTGCCACCAGAATCCCCACGCCCGCGGGCACATTCGCCACAGCCCGCGCGAGTTGCCGCGCCGGACCGCTCCCGCCGCGCGCCACGAGCACGACGACGTCAAGCCATCCGAGCAGCCGGTGGGCGGCGCTCCCTTCGATCAAAGCCTCTCCGGGCAAGTCGATGACGCACAGGTCGCGCACCTGCGACAAGGCCGCCACCGCGGCCTCCCCCGCCTCGCCCGAAGGCATCGCGCCCCGATCGTCGGCGCTGAGCACCGCAAGCCCCCGCTCGGAAGGAAGCGAGTTGAGCAGCCTCCCCGGGACGAGCACGCCCGAATCCGACCGCAGATCGGCCCATCTGACGCCGGCCTGCCCGTCGAGGGCCAGCAGCCGGTCGGCCCCCGCCGAACACTGATCGGCGTCGACGAGGGCCACCCGGAACCTGCCTTCCAATGTGCGCGCAAGCCACGCGGCGACGGTTGAAGCGCCGGCGCCGCCGTGAACTCCGACGACGCCGACGATCTGCCCGCGCCTGGTCGTCCCCGCCGCGAGAAGCAACTCGAGGAGGTCCTCAGCCTCGTCGGGCAGGGTGAGCTCGAGCGACCCCCAAGCGAAGTACGGGGCGTACGCCGGATGAAAACACGCGCGGACCTTCACCGCCGACGCCCTCACCTCGCTCAGATTGAGGACGGCCGCGTCGCCCGTGCCGCCGTCCGCCACATGCTCGACGTCGATGCCTCCCAACGCGGCGATTCGATCGACTTCCGATCTGACCGCGGCGCTGGAGCTGGACAATGCGACTACGGGAAGGCTCCCGTCGGGCGACGCCCGTCTTCGCGAACCTCCGCCGCGAACGCCCGAGTGCGTTCCCAGGGCCTGTCGCCGTCCGTCCGCACCCTCTGTTTTCTGCTTAACGCGGGTGCGTGCCTTATCTACATTTTTAGTAATCATAAACGGTATTAAACTCCGTTGGCTTTCGCTTGGCGTCCGGCCGAATGCCAATTGTGGATTGGGGATACGCAAAAAAATTTGTGGACCATGTGGCGAAAACTCGACGCCTGCACGCCGTTGAACATGTATTCTTTGGGGGCAGTCTCCTTATAGACTCCTTTCACGAACGATCCTTTCGCACGAGCCTCTCGCACGACCCGCATGCGGCCCACGCGAACTTCGGAGGAAAAATGCGCGCAGCCAAATTCATAGCCTTCGCCGTCGTCCCTTTCTTGCCCTTCGCCCTTTCCGCGTGCAGCCTCGACGCGAAATCGACGTCGACAGGGGCTTCGGGAGCGAACGAGAGACTCCAGCGAAAGCCTCCGCGTGGGCGCGTGGAGGCGGGAACGACGAAGATTCTGAAGGAGTCGGGAAGCTTCGAGTCCCTCGACCTTTCCGACAATCAGTACCGAAAGATGGGAGAGTGCATGACGGGACGGCTCTACGATCAGGCGACCGCCTTCACGCTCAACGGCCTGGCCAGCGGCAAACAGGACTTTCAAATCGCGGTGAAGGACCGACAGATTCTGGAGAAGGCCGCGACCGAATGCGCAGGCCAAGCGTCCGCCCAGATCGCGGACCCGGACAAGAACGCCGATCCAGACAAAAGCACAAGCCCGAACAAGAACGCCGATCCAGACAAGAGCGCAAGCCCGAACAAGGGCACCGATCCAGACAAGAGCACAAACCCGTCATCGACCGACGGCCCGAATCAAGACTCCAACTCCTCTCGGCAATGAATGCTCCCTTTAACAACGATGAACGCTCCAAAGAGAGCAGAACGGCAGGACACACACAGCAACAGGCAAATTAACAACAGGGTAAACACAGCGACAAGTCAGGCCAATGCAGAGAGTGGAGGTCACACAGGGTACCCTTGTAGGCTGATGGGAGCGGTTGCAAGGCAGCAGCCGCTCTCGAACTTAACCATACGGAGGTATCATGCGCCTAAAGAAATTGTCCGTCCTTCTGTCGATACCCGCATTGGCCCTTTCGCTGGCTTCCTGCGGGAGTGACTCGAAGGGAGAGTCGAAAGAAACGTCGGGCGGAGGCAAGACAGCCACCGCTTCCACAAATCAGCCTTCAGCAGACCCGTCCTCCGCGACCGGTTCGAGTTCGGCATCACAGTCGGACGACAGCTCGTCTGCCGACTCAAACTCGGGCAACGAAGGGTCTGGGAACAATGCCCAGAAACCCTCCAAGGAGGCTGCCGTGGCCGGCATGTCAAAGATGGTCAAGGAGTTGCCCCAGCTCAAGAACGTCAAGGTGCCCGAGCAGGTCCTCCAGAACCTGTCCACGTGCATAGTGGACAAGATCTACGACAAGGCAACGCCCGTGACCCTCAACGGCCTTGCAACAGGCAAGACCACCGCGCCCCTTTCGCGCTCCGACAGTGTCCTTATTAAAAGCTCCACGCTGCAGTGCGTCAACCAGCTCAAGCAGCAGATGGGGGGCGGCGCCGGCAATCAGTGACCGAGCGGCGAGGCTGTGGCCGTTCTCAAACTCAGTCAGTTCCGCTCACGCCTATTCTCAACCGCACTCAAACGAACCGGAGGCGTTCGGGCGGAGTACGACGTCGCAGCCCCGCCCGTTTTCTAAGTGCCCTGCCCAAGTGCCCCAGTCCACGCCGACAGGCGACGTGCAATGCCTTCAAACGACGCCAAATTACCTTGTATCCAGCTTGTCCCAGCACGAGCGCGCTCCCACAGAGTCATTTCCCCCAAGCCCAAGGTTTTCGTCACGCAATGCACTGCTTCGGTGTGAAACTGCAACAATTTGCAGTCAACAAGCGGGAGTCGCATCAGCGGGGAGCCGTCCCCTCGATTCGCTTACATGGCTCACACCCGTGTAATGTAACTTGAACGGTAGAGCGGTTCATGCCGTCAAACGTCTGCCGTCCACAAGAAAGGAGTGCTATGCCGAGAACAAACTTGGCAGCCTTTTCGACCTGCTCGCTTGCCTCGCCCTTGCGAGTTCCAGTCGGCGATTCGGCACTTCTCAGAAAAGTGGAGAATTTAACGCTTCCATATCCATGCGAGACGCATCGTTCACGCCGATGGCCAGCTAGACGCAGATGGACGGTTTAAAACCGGTCGATTCGGTAGCTTCCTGGAAATAAAGCTATCCTTTCGCAGCGCAGTCTCATCAACAGTAAGGAACACAATGCTACGCAAGAAAATCGCAGCTTTCGTCGCGATACCCACACTCGCTTTTTCCCTCGCAGCTTGCGGAAACGACGGAAAGCCTTCGAAAGAAGACGTCAGCAAGGGCCTGACGAAGATTCTTTCCTCCCAGCCCATCATGCGCAAAGCGCCGTCGAACGTCGTCGAGAAGTTGTCCTCCTGCACCGCGGACAAGATTTACGACAAGATGAGCGAGGAAAACCTGAAGGCCATCGCCGACGGCAAAGAAAAGACAATGGTCAGGCAAGGCAAGGAGAAGCAGTTCCAGAAGGACAAGGAAGCTCTCAGCAGCGCGGCGAGGGAGTGCGCGACGAAGTTCCGCAAGGAACTTATGCAGGGGAAATGATCCCTCACGCTCTGAAGTGAGCACCGGCATGTGGGCGGCCCAAAGGCCGCCCACATGCCGCATTTCGCCCTATGCCGCGTTCCCCGCGTTGCATTGCGACGCGGAATCTGTCCCCCTCTCAAAGAGTTGAAGTCCGCTGGCCTGGAAAGAAGCCGCTCTTCAACGGCCGAGGCCCGCCTCGCCAGACTTCGAGCTTCCCTTCCGATCGGCCACGCCTGTCGTACGCTTTTCGAAGAGGAGGAACCATGACGATCCCCACGGACCCCTATAACTCGCCTCAGCGCAGACCGTTCGACGAGGGCCACATTCTCAAGCCTCTCTATGAAGAGAAGCCAAAAGCGGCGGATTTCGGGCATTCGTCGACAAGAGAGCCCGACGCGCAAGAACCCGACGCAGAGGGACGAGCCGACGCGAGCGAGGGGGCGGGCGCGAATGAACGACCCGAGGCGAGCGAAGAGTCCAACGAGAAAAGGGGATCCGGCGGCAACGCGGCATCCAGGAACCGCGGCCCGGCGCCGTCGGGCATCGTGTTCACCCGAGCGACGCAGGTGCCGTCCGAACCCAACCTAGACGACACTCGCCCTCGCACCCTTGCCACGCCCCTTTTCCGCGCCGCCCCGGAGACGCCTTCGGCTTGGAACGCTGACTCCGCGTCGACCGCTTCTCCGGCGACGACGTCGATTCCTCACTCGACGGCGGCCTCGCCTACACCGGCGGCTTCCTCTGCCGCGGCCTATCCGTCCGCAAGCTCTCCCGAACCGCCTCAGGCGGCGTCGCCTTACCGTGCCTCGACCGAGGGAACCGTCCCCAGCCCAAGCGTCACGCCCGCCGAAAGCGCCGCATCCAGCCCGAGCGCCACACCCAGCCAAAGCGCCGCATCCAGCCCGAGCGCGGCGCCAGCCGAAAGCGCCACACCCAGCCAAAGCGCCACGGCGCCCACTCCTCCCATGCCGTCGGGGGGCCTCCTGTCCACCGCGCCGACGCCGTCGATCACGCCTGAGGACCCGGAGGAAACGGCCCCGGCCGCCTTCGGGCATTCGGCGTCGCGGGACCCTTCGAGCTTTTCCGGAAGAAGCGAACCCGGCGAATCTCCCGCCGCGATACGTGAGTCCTTGGCCGCCGCCGCGGGCCTCGGTTCCTTTTCGAGCCCCCGCGCAGCCGACCAGCCGCCTGGGTCCGCGGACTCTCCGGCGGCCTCTCGCCCCTCGCCAGCGAGGCGCTCACGCTCCCAAACGTCGGCTTATTCGCAAGCTTCCGGGCATTCCGCCGCGGGCCGACGCTCGCCCGCGCATTCGCTTTCCGTTCAGTCTGCCGTCGTCTCGGCAGCCTCGCCGTCGGACAACAGGCGTCCCATCCGCACAAGCCTCAGGCGCGCCCTCGCCGACGTCGACGCAGACGGGGTTCCCGCGACCGGCGGCGTCTCCAGCATCTTCAGCGACGACGTCGCCACGACGACGTTCGAAACGTCTCGGGACATCGGCGGCACATATGAAAGCGCGACGTCGTTCGCGGACCCCTCGGCCTTTGGCGAGGGCGCGACGTTCAGAACGGACTCGGCCTTCGACACGGAAGCCGCCGGCGGCGCCCTCGCATCGGAGGCTTTCCCCGACCCATCCCCCTCCCCCGCCTCAGAAGAGTCAGATGAGACCGACTCCAGGCAAGCCTCGTCGGCGCCCTCGCGTCGCCGCGCCGCACACGCCGAATCTCAACGGGCGGCCCTCGACAACAGCCCGGAATCGGACGTTCCCGCCGCACCGAAGAAGCGAGCGCCCGCGCACGTCGGAGTGCTTTTCGCCACGATCCTGCTCGTTCCCCCGGCCTGGTACGTGCTATCCGACGCGCACGCGCGTCTCGTCGCCGCCTACAAGGGCTCGTCGGTCGATTTCGCGGGCGCCGGCGAACTCGTCGGAGGGCTGGCAATCCTCGCCCTCATCTGGTTCCTCGCCCGGGCGTCGTCTTTGGGAGCGACCTTCACCGGCTGGATCGTCGCGATTTTCGGGGCGCTAGGGGTAGCTTTGCCGCGCTGGACCGAACGGTCGATTCTCGACCCAATCTCCCAGCGGCTTGCGGGGAACGGCTTCACCCGCAACGTCGCCAATCTGCTGGCGTACGACATGCTGACCGGCCTGATATTCGTTTTCGGAGGGGTGCTCATTCTCACCGGCGCGGTTTCACATTGGGCCCGCCGCCGCGGACACAAGTATGGTGTACTCATTGCGCGCCGCACGCTCGCACTCGAATCGCTACAGGAGTATGAGAACGTGTACGTACCCACATCGCGGGCTCGGCGTGCGGAGTCAACAGACACAAACGACACTTAGGACGAGGCGATGAGCGCTCCCGCAGACAACTCGGCGGTCTTTCTGCCCGGCCCTTGGCAGCACCGGCTCATCAACGCCAACGGATGCCAATTCCACATCGCCTACATGGGCGAGCACCGCAACGATCGCCCGCTCGTTCTCCTCGTCCACGGATTCCCGGAATACTGGTGGACGTGGCGCCACCAGATCGAAGCCGTCGCTCTCGCCGGCTATGAGGTGGCGGCCATCGATCAGCGGGGCATAGGCGGGTCAGACAAAACTCCGGACTCAGCGGACGGCATGCTTCTCACCCAGGACCTCGCGGCCATCGTCCGCAGCCTCGGAACGTCAAGGGCCGTCGTCATAGGCCAGGGTCGCGGAGGCTTCCTCGCATGGTCGGTCGCGGCCCTCGAGCCCGACGTCGTCGAAGGCATCATGACCGTCTCAGCGCCACATCCGCGCACCCTCCAAAGGCTCGGCACGCACCTGACGCTCAAGACCTGGCGCCAGGTGCTCAAAACGCTCATCCCGCATTACGCGGCGAAGCGCCTGACAGACGAGGAAGTCCTCAAAAGGCTCCTGACAGACTGGTCGGCGCCGGGGAACGCCGGCGCCTCCGGGGAGGCCGCCAACTACACCGCGGCGCTCCGGCTGCCCGAGGCCGCGTCGATCTCGCTCGAACAACTTCGCTGGTCTTACCTTTCGACGTCGAAGATCAACGGACGCGAACACATGGCCCTCACCCGCCGCTTCGTGAACGCGACCGTGTGGGCGGTGCGCGGCGAACGCGACCCGCTCCTGCCTGCGCGGGCCTGGCGAAAGGACCTCGAGTTCGCCAGGGGCAACTATCGCTTCATTGAGGTTCCCGACGCCGGGCACTTCGTCCAAGAAGAGCAGCCCAGCCGCGTCACCGACCTCGTCTTGGAGTTTCTGGCCCAGATCTGAGGCTCAAGCCCGCCCGACAATAAATCTGAGGCTCAAGCCCGCCCGGAAAGAAGCGGGTAGGAGGGGCAGACGTCCGCCAGTGCGCACGCCCCGCACGCGGGCTTTCGCGCGCGGCATACTTGACGCCCGTGAAATATAATCCGGTGGCATGCCTGCGTCCACTCGCTTTCGGGAATGAGGCGCGCGATGTCCGCCTCGACCTTGACGGGATCCTCGCTTCTGGTCCACGCCCAGCGCCGCGCGAGGCGGCCGACGTGGGTGTCGACGGTGATTCCGGGCACGCCAAAGGCGTTTCCGAGGACGACGTTCGCCGTCTTCCTCCCGACGCCGGGAAGCTTGACGAGCTCTTCCAGGGTCCGCGGCACCTCTCCGCCGTGGTTCGCGCACAGAGAGGCGGCAAGGCCAATGCAGGAGGCCGCCTTGGCCCTGTAGAAACCGAGGGGATGGAGAATGTCTTCGAGCTCGAGGCGGTCCGCGCCGGCGAGGGCCTCCGGCCCGGGATAGGCTTCGAAAAGACGCGGGGTGACGGTGTTGACTCGCGCGTCCGTGGTCTGCGCCGAGAGAACGGTGGCCACCAACAGCTCGAAAGGGTTCGAGTAATCCAACGCACACGCGGCGTCGGGATAGAGCGCCGTCAGGCGGCGGTTTATCTCAAAAGCTGCGTCCCTGCGCGCCGAAAGGGACCGTGGACGCTGTGGCAAAGAGGCACGTGAAGGCATGCCTCAAGCGTAACTCGCTCGGAAAACTCGAAATATGATCGACTGTGAGGTAAATTGCAATGTTAGAGTTTAGTGTGATCCACTACAAAGGATTGAACGACGGAAAGGGAACAGATGGACATTAGCGTTCTCAAGGCGGTTCCGCTCTTCAAGGACATCGACGCGGAGGACCTTGAGGCTCTCAGCCAGCTGATGAGCGAAACGTCTCTCAAACGAGGCGATTCGCTTTTCCGCGAAGGTGACGAGGGCGACCGCCTGTACATAGTCACCGACGGCAAAGTCAAGCTCAGCCACTCGTCCGACGACGGCCGCGAGAATCTCATCGCCGTTCTCGGCCCGGGTGAGATCATCGGCGAACTCTCGCTGTTCGACCTCGGCGCCCGTTCCTCGACGGTCACCGCGATCGCGCCCACCCGCCTGATCTCTTTGGCCCATAAAGACATGATGAACTTCATCAACCAGCATCCCGACATGGCCATAACCATGCTTCGAGAGCTGGCCCGTCGTTTGCGCAACACGAACGAGCAGATGGCCGATCTGGTCTTTTCCGACGTCCCCGGCCGCGTTGCCAAGGCACTGATCGATCTGGCCAATCGCTTCGGAGAGCGGACCCCCGAAGGCATCTACGTTGCCCACGACCTCACCCAGGAAGAGCTTGCCCACCTCGTGGGCGCTTCCCGCGAAACGGTCAACAAGTCGCTTGCCGACTTCGTTTCGCGCGGCTGGATCCGACTCGAGGGAAGAGCGGTGCTCCTCATTGAGATCGGACGCCTCCAGCGTCGCGCTCACTGACGGCCCGCCCGGCGGTTGGAAGTTTCGCCGCTTCCGGCCGCCGGCGCCTTGCAACGTACGCACGGTTGAAGCTTTCACACGACCCTCGCGACGCTTGCTCGGTTGCGGCATTCACACGGTTAGGCCATCCACGCGGCCCTCGCGGAGCTGGAGCTCTCACACGGTCGCGAACTGGACCTCGACTTCGACCGGGGTGTCCAAGGGAAGGACGGCTACGCCCACGGCCGAGCGCGAGTGCCTTCCCGCTTCGCCGAAGATTTCCCCGAGAACTTCGGACGCGCCGTTGGCCACTGCGGCCTGCCCCGTGAAGTCAGGCGCAGAAGAGACGAAAACGGTCACGTGCACGACCCGAGACAGGCCGTCCAGCCCGCCCGCCAGCGCCGCAGCCGCGGCCAACGCGTTGAGGGCGGCCACGCGGGCGAGGCCCTTCGCGTCCTCGGCGGGGACGTCCGAGCCGACTTTTCCCTTGGCGGGCAAGGCGCCGTCGATGAGCGGAAGCTGGCCAGACGTGCGGATGACGTCGCCAAAGCGGGTCGCCGGAACGTATGCGGCGACGGGCGCGGCGACCGGCGGAAGCTCAATCCCGAGCTCGGCGAGGCGATCTGAGAAGCCCATCCGTCAGTCCTTCGGCCGCTTGAGATAAGCCACCAGGTTTTGCCCGTCGGGGCCGGGGATGACGGCGACGAGCTCCCACCCGTCGTCGCCCCAGGTGTCGAGTATTGCCTTTGTACTGTGAATGATCAACGGAATTGTCGCGTACTCCCATTTCTGCATGGAGACAAGCTTACTCCCAGCCGCAGCGCGCGTCACTCGTCGTCCTCGTCGCCCTTGCGTTCCCCCTCTTTCTTTTGAGCGTTCCGACGCGAAAGGCGCAGCGGCTTGCCTTCGCGGATCGCGACGAAAACGGGATCGGGAGAGGACGTGATGGACTCGTACCAATCCGCCTGTTCGGGGACGGCGCGCAGAAGCTGGCGCCGCTCGCGCTCGGTCAATCCGCCCCACAGACCGTAGCGCATATTCGATTGAAGGGCGTCGGCGAGGCACATGAGGCGAACCGAGCAGTTGCGGCAGATGTCCCTCATCTCCCTTTGCTCCGACGAAGTGGAGAACAAAGCCTCGGCGTCACAGCTCCCACAGTTCGCATTGTCCGCCCATCGCGGATCCAAAGGTCCTGCAGGCATATTTGCCTCCTAACAACGTCGTCGTTGTTGCTTTCCCTTAAACTCTTCGTACCCAGCCCTTATACATGACGAAGGGGGACCCTCACAAGACCCCAAATCCCCGTCCAACGTCGCGTTCCGCAGCTTTCCGCAGCATCTTGCCCCTTCCAGAATTTAACCCCCTCGGAGTTTCTTTCCCGGCGCGTCGCGTTTTCACGCCACCGGAAGCCGCAAGCCCCTCGTCGGGACGGTTCCGGTGTCGGGACGGTTCCGGTGTTGGGACGGTCTCGGGCAAGCGGCCGGTTCGACGGCGAAGACCCGCAGGTCGGAAGCGGTTCAACGGCGACGGCCCGCAGGTCGGAAGCGATTCGACGGCGAGGCCGCCGGCCCTCTCCGGCTCCACGGCGATCGCTCCGCCCGTACAGGGCGCATATCACGGCCGGATCTGCTTTGCCGGGAGGACATCCCAAGGTTCACCACGTATCCTGGCACTATGTCGAATACGAGCCGAGACGGCGCAACCATGCGTCAGATCTTCACACTCGTCGGAGCCATCTTGGGCATGTGCCTCATCGGCGGGACCCTTCTCGCAGGCCTCATCATGCCGATAGCTACGACCTCCGGCACCGGAGCCAATGCGGTGACCGCCATGTTCGAGGAAAGCCCCGACGACCTCGGATTCGTCCAACCCTCGGAGCAATCGGTGCTTCTGGCCTCCGACGGGAGCCAGATCGCGACCTTCTACACCGAAAACAGGATCGTCGTCGCGTCGAACAAGATCTCCAAGCACATGAAGAACGCCGCCGTCTCGATCGAGGACAGGCGCTTTTACGAGCACCACGGCATCGACGTCCAAGGCCTGGCGGGAGCGTTCGTCAACAACCTCACGGGAGGCAACACCGCCGGCGGCTCGTCCATCACGCAGCAGTACGTCAAGAACGCCCTCATCGAACAGGGGCGCGTGAACAACGACCACAACCTCATTGAGCAGGCCACCGAGCGCACGATCGCCAGAAAGATCAACGAGGCGCGGCTCGCGATCGCCGTCGAACGGAAGATGTCGAAGGACGAGATCCTCGCCGGATACCTCAACCTCGCCCAATTCGGCCCCAACCGCTACGGGGTCGAGGCCTCCGCCCAGTACTTCTTCTCCAAGTCCGCTAAGGACTTGAACATCCCCGAGTCGGCGATGCTCGCAGGAATCACGCAGTCTCCGGCGCGCTGGAACCCGGTCAAGCACCCCGAAGAGGCCAAGACCAGGCGGGACACGGTGATCCGCGAAATGTACCGCAACGGCTACATCACGAAGGAGGAGATGACCTCCTCCCAGAACGTCCCGATCGCCGACATGCTCCACATTTCGGAGAAGCCTACGGGATGCGCGGCGGCGGGGAGCGCGGCCTACTTCTGCGAGTACGTTCGCAACGATCTGCTGAACGATGAAAGCTGGGGAAAGAATCGCAACGACAGGATCGCCAAGCTCTACCACGGCGGCCTGACGATCCAGACCACGCTGGACCCGAAGAAGCAAAAGGAAGCCCACGACGCCCTCGTCAACAACATCCCGACCGACGACGCCTCCGGCATTCAAACCGCGATGTCGAGCATTGAGCCGGGAACCGGCCACGTCGTCGCGATGGCACAGAACACAAACTACGGCAACGCCACCGAGACCGACCCCCGGGCCACCAAGGTCAATCTCAACGTCAGCCGGAGCATGGGCGGAGGAAGCGGCTTCCAGTCCGGTTCGACGTTCAAAGTCTTCACCCTCATCGAATGGCTGAAGAGCGGCCGCTCGCAGTACGACATCATCAATTCGAACGGGGGGACCCTCCCGCGCAATTCCTGGAACATCCCCTGCGCGCCCAAAGCCCGCGACAACTACAAGTTCGGCAACCTCGAAGCCGTGGGCGGCGGCATGATGTCGGTGCTCGAGTCCACCCGCCAATCCGTCAACGGCTCCTTCGTCCGCATGGCAAACAAGCTGAACCTGTGCGACATCGCGGACACGGCTAAGAACATGGGCGTCGAGCGAGGCGACGGCGGCAAGTGGAAGTACTTCCCGTCGATGGTCCTTGGCGCCAACGAAGTCACCCCCCTGTCGATGGCGACCGCCGTCTCGACCTTGGGCGCTGAAGGCCTTCACTGCAAGCCTCAATCCTTCACGAAGGTCTCCGATTCGGACGGCAACGTCCTCGCCTCGAAGGACCCGGATTGCGATCAGGTTCTCGACAAGGAAATCGCCCGCAAGACGACCTCCGTTCTCAGGCAGGTCGTTGCGCCCGGAGCGACGGGCGAGAAGGCCCAGGTGCCCGGACGCGAAATCGCAGGGAAGACGGGCACGGCGAACGACGACACGAATGCCTGGTTCATGGGCTACACCCCCCAGTTGGCCAGCGCCGTGTGGCAGGGCCACATGTCCGGGACGAAGACGATGTTCAACGCCGTCATCAAGGGAAAGCGGTACGGAGAGGTCTACGGCGGCCTTTTCCCCGCGACGATCTTCTCGACGTACACAAAGGCTGCCCTCGAAGGCCAGCCCAACAAGCACCTCAACGACGGCAAGCAGTCCAGCCAGCCTTCGAGTAGCCCAAGCAGCAAGTCGCCCAGCCCCAGCCCGTCTTCCGTTTCCCCGAGCGAGAGTTCCGGCAGCTCCGAAACGATCCAAACGCCCTCCGAAGACCAGTCCAAGCACAAGAACGACGACGAGGATGACGACAACGGCGGCGGCGAAGGCGACGACGGAAACGACTGAGCCGCGATGAAGCTGAGCTACCCTCTTCGACGCGGACTTAAGCCGTGAGCTTGGGCAAGGCGGCCGCCCGAATCGCGGCAGCCGGAACCGCCGCCGGGTTTGCAGCCGGATTGTGGAGTCTGGTCGAGGCTCAGGCGTTTGCGTTGCGCCGCCGCACTCTCGTTTTGGATCCGAGATCGTCTTCAGCTCGCGTCTTGGGCGAGCAGGCTGCCGCGGCGGGCTCAACGTCCTCGACGCCGAAGGCCCCCGTTGTCAGGCAAGGCGACGCGTCGGACCGGCCTTTCTCTCCCGCTGCGCAGGACGCAGTTTCCCTAGACGACGGCGACCCCCGGCGTCTGAGGATCCTGCACCTGTCGGACATCCACCTGCTCGCCTGGCAACGGCGAAAGCTGGCCTGGATCGAGAAGCTGGCCGGAGAGGACCCCGACCTCCTCATCCTCACAGGAGACTCCATCGCACACTCGGCCGCTGTCGCACCGCTGCTTCGCACGCTCTCCGTCTTCGCCGGGCTGCCTGGACTGTTCGTCTTCGGCTCGAACGACTACTACCCTCCCCGACCCAAGAATCCTTTCACATATTTCAAAGCGCCCTCCTCGCGTTCCCACGGGGGCAAAGTGCGCGAGCTCCCTTGGCCGGAGATGCGAGCCGGCTTTGAGAGCTTCGGATGGATCGACCTCAACAATCGGCGCACCGCCCTCACGGTCAACGGGATCGACGTCGACGCCGTCGGGGTCGATGACCCCCACATCGGGCTCGACAAGTTCCCCGCCGTCCGCACCCGGCCGCCCGGTTCGAAACCTCGAATCACGATCGGCTTGGCCCACGCCCCTTACGCGCGCGCCCTCGACGCCATGGTCGATGACGGATGCTCGCTCGTCTTTGCGGGGCACACGCACGGCGGTCAGGTGTGCGTCCCCGGAAAGGGCGCGCTGGTCACCAACTGCGACCTTCCCACGCCCCTCGTGGCGGGCCTGTACAGATGGCCCGACGCCGGCGAGGTCATACGCCGCGACGGCGCCGCCGTCGCCACACACCCCGGCGCATGGGTCAACGTCTCGGCGGGCCTCGGCGCCTCGCCTTTCGCTCCCGTCCGCCTGGCATGCAGGCCGGAGGCGATTGTGCTTGACGTCGTCTTCCCCTGATCGCAGGCCGCCTGCGCCCGCAAGTGTGCCAGCCGTCTCGAAGCCGACGTTTCACATTGAGCTGCCGACTCGGCTATCATTAACGGGTTGCAGAAATGCCGCACCGGGGTATGGCGCAGCTTGGTAGCGCGCTTCGTTCGGGACGAAGAGGCCGTGGGTTCAAATCCCGCTACCCCGACGGTGAACTTTGAAGCCGACTCTTTAGCGCCGGTTTCACAGCCAATCGGTCAGCTCATCCCCGCGATTCAACAACCGCTTGTCTAGGCGCCTTGGCGGGTCTTGACCGCTCTCACCCTTGGAGTTCCGTTTCCGTGCGGTCTTGTTCACGACATGCATCTCAAAATCGAGAAACCTGCTTTTTATTTGCGTAACCTCGACTAGAATGTCATTGTCACTGCAATTTTAGTAGAAAGTTGTATAAAATGGGCTTTACCGTACCTTTGGAGGGAAGTACGTCATGCTAAATTGCACCACCGCAAACCGACGGCACTCACTCCCCGGGGACTGAAGCGATGTTCAACGACACTCCCATGAACGGTGCCGATTCGGCACGGCGTCACCTCGACGCGCAGATAGCGGCAGCCGAGGCGAAGCTCCAGCGTGCCAAAGAACTCGAAACGAAGGTGCGGAACCTCAAGGGAAGCGCCTCCAGCCGTCGCGGCGAAGTCAGCGTCACGGTCGACAGCTCGGGAGGTCTGAGCGACCTCAAGCTCACCGACGCCGCCACCGCCATGACGGCCTCGGACCTTGCCGGTCTCATCCTCGAGACCTTCCACAAGGCCCACCGCAAGGTCACCGAGAGCTACGTGGACATCGTCAACGACGAATTCGGCAAAGACTCGCCCACCGCCAGAGCCGCAGCGGACGAAGCGTGGGGACGCGTCACAACCGACGTCGCCGACGAAGACGACAACAAGAAAGCAGTATCCAACCTCTGGAGGCGTCGGTGAAAGAGGATGGGTACAGAGTCCCTAGAGGGATGCAAACCCTGCCGTGACGCGGTTTTTCTTAGCGCAGGCACGGCGGCGGGGAGAAGTAAGACGATCTTCCCCTTCTTTTAACCCTCCGGTAGCGTTAAGATATAGCTGTTCACCCCGACACAATCATGACTTTCGGGAGATACATATAGTGTTTGAAGATTTCTCCGGTGCCGATTCGGCACGGCGTCACCTCGACGCGCAGATAGCGGCAGCCGAGGCGAAGCTCCAGCGTGCCAAAGAACTCGAAACGAAGGTGCGGAACCTCAAGGGAAGCGCCTCCAGCCGTCGCGGCGAAGTCAGCGTCACGGTCGACAGCTCGGGAGGTCTGAGCGACCTCAAGCTCACCGACGCCGCCACCGCCATGACGGCCTCGGACCTTGCCGGTCTCATCCTCGAGACCTTCCACAAGGCCCACCGCAAGGTCACCGAGAGCTACGTGGACATCGTCAACGACGAATTCGGCAAAGACTCGCCCACCGCCAGAGCCGCAGCGGACGAAGCGTGGGGACGCGTCACAACCGACGTCGCCGACGAAGACGACAACAAGAAAGCAGTATCCAACCTCTGGAGGCGTCGGTGAAAGACGGAATGCAAGTAGATCCCTCCGCGCTGAGCGGGCATGCGGCAAAGATAGCTGAAATCAGCACGAGCGTGGGCGGCTCAACCTCCGCTCTGACATCCACGAGTCTGACGGGGCAAGCCTTCGGCGACCTGTGCTCGTTCCTCGTTTCGCCTTTTGAATTGGCGAAAAAGGAGGCGGACGCAGTCATCACGGCGTCGGCGGCGGCCATCGATGTGACCGTTTCCGACCTGCGCACGACGGCGAATTCCTATGAGACCGCGGATTCGGAATCCACGCGAGGCTTCCGCAAGCTAGGAGAGATCCTGGGAGGCACGAATGTCTAAAGAAGCAAACAACGATTCCCCCACCCCGTTTTCAGGGCTGGGCCTCATCCAGGAAGGGCAGGCACTGGCCGAGCGCATTGAGGGCCAATCCTGGGTCAGCCCCTCGCTCAACAGCCTCAGCCCCGGCGGAGGTTCCGGATCCTTCTCGATGGGGCCGGTCGAGTTGCTCTCCTCTCTCGGAGCCTCGTGGCTTTTGGACCACCTGTCGCCGCTCAAGGACTGGCTTGACCAGCTCGCCAGCGACCCGACGCAGACGGAGAATTTCGCGCAGGCGTGGAACTCCGTGGCGGACTCGCTTCAGAGCAACGCCGACGACCTGCTTCGTTCCATCCACGCGGACGTCTCCCCCCTGGACGGAACGACTGTCTCTACCTACTCCGATCTGCAGAGCGACGTCGCAAAGCACGTAGACTTGGCGGGAACCTGCTCGCACGCACTGTCGACGGGGCTCACCGTGGCTTCAAACCTCGTCGTGACCGTCCACAACACGATCAGCGAAGCGATCGGCGAGATCGTTTCCTCCGTGGTCGACCGTTCTGACGAATTCGCGGTGTCGCTTCAAACGACAATGCCCAAGGTCATCACTGAGGTCTCCTCCCTTTCACTCGAGTGGGCGAACAAAATGCGGCGGAATCTCGACGATCTGCTCAATTCCACGCAGGAACTCGCAAAAATGACGAAGGAGACCGAGGACCTCTTCAAGCGTCTGCACACCGCAATGGCGAGCGTAAACGGAGGAAACAACAACGATCCGAGTTCGGATTCGTCGCCGCATTCCTCCGATCGCGTGAGTATCGGCGAGTCTGCCGAGCAAGAGAACGCGCCCGCCGCCGAAGAGGCGGGTGCCTCCGGCGCCTCTGAAAACGCCGCGGAAAGCGGGTCCGGAGGCCTTGGAGGCGGACAAAGCATGCGGGAAGGCATCGATGCCGGGAGGCAGAGCCTCGGGAGCCTCGACAGCGAGGCAGGACCCGACGCCGAAACGGACAGAGGCACCCTCGATCCCGACGACGACGGCGGCAGACCCTTCGTCCCGAAGGGGAGGCACAGTCTCTGACGCCGTTGGACGCGGCCGCTCGCCAACGAGTCGCGTCCAACGGCGTCGGCGGCGCACCGGCCACCGACCCGACAGGCGCTTCGCCGGTCTCACGAGAGCTTCGCCGCCCCTGCTGGGGCAGCGTCTAGTTGCCGTCCCCTTTTCTAAGGGGCTGTTGTGCTAGGGCTATCATTCAAAGGAGCACGGAAGGAGAACCGCATGAGCGAGGCCGAACGCACTCGGGATCAAGACGGACAAGGCCAGAGCGGACAAGGCCAAGACGCGCTGGAGCTCGCGAAGGCTGCACACAATCGGATTGACTTCGTCGAGTTTCCCGCGCCGGACCGCGAGGCGCTGCGCCAAGCCCAGGAGTTCTACACCCGCACATTCGGGTGGAAATACCAGAAATGGGGCGAAGACTACATCGACACCGCGGACAGCGGCGTCGGCAGCGGCCTCGCTTCTGACGAGCCGACGTCGGCGCCCCTCGCCGTCGTCTACGTCGTCGACCTGGAACACACGCGGAAGGAAGTCGAGCGAAACGGCGGCGTCATTGTGCGGGACATCTTCAGTTTTCCCGGGGGCCGGAGGTTCCACTTCAAAGACCCCGCGGGAAACGAACTGGCGGCTTGGTCGGAGTAGCCTTGACCGGAACAAATGCCGGTCGGCCTGCGGGGCGGCCCGAGAAGGTTCGGCATGGACCGGCCCGAAAGGTCTGACGTAGGCCGGTTCTAGACGACCGCCCGTTTGGATCGAGGCGACCGCAAACCGCACGGGTTGATTTGGGAGGGCGGCGCGAGTCTGGTCCGACTCGAGAGGACGGCATGAGTCTGGTCCGACTCGAGAGGACAGCACAAGTTTGGTCCAACTTGGGAGGACGGTGCGAGTCTGGTCCGACTCGGGAGGACGGTGCGAGTTTGGTCCGACTCGAGAGGGCAGCGCAAGTTTGCCGTCCAACTCGGGAGGGCAGCGCAAGTTTGCCGTCCAGTTCGAAAGGGCGGCGCAACTCGGTTAGGGAAAGCTCCACGGGAGGCCGGATGAAGCTTGTCCGTATGGCGTGAAACGGCAGAAGACCGCCGATATGCACAATGTTTTAAATTATCTTGCATCTAGTTTTACCTATTGGAAACACCTAGCGTCGGGTCGTATTTAGAACTACTATCGTGCCATAGCTAAACATTTTCAGAGGCTGAGAGTGAAAGGCTCCGCATGGATACACCGCATAAGCAGGGTCAAGACGCGGACGGCGCAATCGAGGCCCTCGTCGCGCGTTTCGACCTTCTCCTCGGAAAACTCGACTCGATATCTTCAAGCATGGCCCGCATTGAGGACGCCGTTGTGCCGGCTCCCCCTCTCGTTGGCGTCGGGCCGACGGAGGCGCGGGACGACGCGGCACCCCATGACCGGGCGTCTCTTGAGGCAGCGCCTCCCGAGGCCGCGGCTTTTGAAGAGACGGCGGACCGCACGGGCCCGGAACAGGGCGCGGGCAGACCGAGCGACACGAGGCTGCCGGACGGCGCAAGTCGGCCAGGCGACGCCGACCAGGCGGGCGGCAAAGATCGGGAGGGCGACCGCACTTCCGCGGATGCGAAGATCGGCGGGCTTTCCTTTCCCGAGACGACGGCCTACGTGGCGGTTCCCGGAAGCCATGCGAGGCCGGATGCGATCACAGCTCGCTACGTCGTGGAGACTCCTCACGATCCGTACCTCGAAGGCTCCGCGGCGTCGGCGGCTTCTGCCGCATCGGCGTCGGCTGCCTCTGGCTCTGCCGTTTCCGCGGCGTCTGCCAACGAGAGCGGCGAATTCCCAGACGATGCGCCCGCCGTTGAAACGGCTGGCGGCGAGCCGGTCGACGTTCAAGCTGCGGGCGGCGAGCCTATCGACGCCGGCCAAACGGGCGAAGGCCGCGTCGAGCCGGCCGAAGGCGGGATCTCCGGGTGGGGCGTCGACGGCCCATTCGACAAGTGGGCGAACTACCGCGGCGGGTCCGTGGGCGAGGCGGCAGCGCCGCCTTTCGGGAATGAGGGGCCGGCGTTCGAAGCCCCGCCCGCTGGGCCAATCGAGAGGCCGGCGTTCGAAGCCCCGCCCGCCAAACAGTCCCTGTGGAAGCGGATCGGCGGGGAAAAGCAACTGGGCCGCTACCTCCTGTCCCTCGCAGCCTCGCTCCTCATCCTCATGGCGGCGGCAAGCCTCGTCGCCTTGCTGTGGAACGCAGTTCCGCACTACGTGAAGATTCTCATCATCGGCGTCGTCGCGGCGGCGCTCACCGGCGTCGGCACCTGGCTGTCCCTGCGCCCGGGAAGCAACAAGGTGGCCGCCGCGACGGTCATGGGAACGGGCGGCGGCCTCGGATTCGTGGCGATCATCGGCGGCGTGCTGCTTGGCGGCACGATCCCGCCCGAGGCGGCCATACTTCTGCTGACCGCATGGTCCATCGTCCTCATTCTCCTCGCGGGCAAAGCGCGCACGTTCTTCGCTGCGCTCATCGTCGGCGCCGGCGGAATAGTGACGGTCATCTTGGCCAGAACATTCGCCTACGACAACCTCGCCCAAGCCCCGAAGGCCACTTGGGCGATCTTCCTCTACGTCGCAAGCCTCACGCTCGTATGCGGCTTCGTCGCGCGCAAAGAGGCCTCATACAAGCTTCGAACCGCATACGCGGCCATCGCCCTGGCCGTCACGGCGGCGGGGCTTGCAGCCACCCCCTACGTCGTCGCCGCGACCGTTTCGCCCGTCTCCTCCTCGGCCGCGCTTTTGGCCACGCTGGCTTGGACCCTGGGCGTGTACGCCATGGTCTCCCACTGGGCGATCGCGGCGTGGCCTGTGTATTCGGACGCGCTGTGCGGCGGGTGGTTCGCCGGCTGCCTCGCGGCCGCGCAAGTCTTCTCCGCCATGCGCAACGCGCCCCTTCCGATCGACGACGACGAGCCGTGGGCGCTCCTCGCCTTGCTCGGCGCCGTCGTCGCCGCAACCCTCGTCGTCTCCTTCCTTCCCCTGAACGCGCGATCGAGCGCGTACGCGGGCCTGAGCGCGAGCGCAACCGCGGTCACTTTGGGCGTCGCCGACCTTTTCATCGTCCGCGGAAGTTCGCTCGAAAGGGACGTGCACCCCGCTCTTCAGCTCATCGTGGTCGGGGCCGTGGCGCTGAGCGCCGTTCCCACCGTCAGACGCCGTTCCGCAGAGCACGCTGTAATCATGCCCGCGACTCTGCTTCTCTTCGAGATCCAGCGGCCCGGCGGGACGGCGCGCGAGTTCCTTTCGCTCCTCGCAGCTGCAATCACCGTAGGCGTCGTGCTCGTCGTCAGCAGCCGCGCCTCAAACCGCCCGGTCCTCATCGCCTCGAGCTGGGCGCTCGCAGTCGCCGTCGTCGGCGCCGTGCCCCTGCATTTGCTGCGCCTGGCGTCCGCCGCCGGATTGCAGGACGAATGGCGGCTGGTCCTCCACATTGCACTGGTCAACCTGGCCGTCGCCCTTCTCATCTACGCGGGCCTGCCGACGAGCAAGTTCACGCCCACGGAGCTTCTCTGCGGAAAGGGCCGGGGCGAACGCCCGCCCTTCACGCGCGTGGTCGTGATGCAGACCGTCGACCGGAGCAACCCGAAGGTCGTCGTCAAACCCACGACGGTGCTGCTCCTGACTCCGGTGTGCATCTGCTTTGGCGTGCTCTGCTACGAGTGCCTCGCAGTCCTCCTCGTCCGCGACGCAGCGAGCCCTCCGGCGAAGGCCGTCTTCCTCGCCACGCTCCTGGCGTTGAACATGGCGCTGACCTGGATGGCGTGGCCCGCAGCGGGGAACGTCGTCGGGTCGGCCGTCGTCGCCGCGAACACGACCATCGGCGTCGTCGGCGGCTTCTTCCTCTTCGGCGGGGTCTCCGGCGGGTCCTCCGTGTTTGGGACGATCGCCTTCCTGACCGCGGGAATCGTGTGCGTGCTCATCGGCTTCATTGCGCGCGGCAAGGCCCTTCGAATCTACGGGCTCGGGCTGATCATGGTCATGGTCTTGCGATTCGCGATCGCGGACATGGCCGGCCAGAACTCGCTCGTGCGGATCGTCTCCCTCCTCGTGGCGGGCCTCGTGTGCTTCGGCCTTTCGCTCGCCTACGCCCGTTTCAGCTCGATCTTCGACGGCGGCGACGAGGGCGACAGAAGAGCGGACGGCGGCGATCAGGCCGGCGGCTCCGCGAACGCGTATGGCTACGGCCCGTCCGCCGACGCCGCGGCCCCTGCGCCTCGCGGACCCGAATTCGGGGAAGGCTCGTCCTACAGCGTCGAGATCGGGTGAAGCGGCCGTTCCTGCGATTGCCGCTCTTACACCTGCGACTGCAGGAAGGCGCGCACATCCTCCGCCGCGACGGGCCGAGCATAGGATCCGCCGTCGTGCACGACAAGGCGCCCGACGCCGTCCTGGAAGACGAAGCGGATGGCGCCGGCTTTGCCCTTCTTGTCGTGCGCCATGGCCTCCATGATCCGATCGACCGGCACTTCCTCGGGAATCTTCGTGGGAAGGCCTATCGCCCTCAGGAGCGCCTCGATCCTCGCGACGTCGGAGGGGCTGCAGTATCCCAGGCGTTCTCCGAGGCGGGACTGAAGGGCCAGGCCGATCGCCACGCACTCGCCGTGATTGAGGGTGTACCCGGCGGCAGTCTCCAACGCCCGGCCGATCGTGTGGCCGAGATTCAATCCCATGCGCCTGTTGCCCTCGTGGACGTCCGAGGTCACGAAATCGCGTTTGATCTCGCAGTTGCGCCTTGCCGTGAGCTCGGCCAAGGCGTCGTCGCGGACGAACTCGGCGGGGCTGAGCCCCCGCTCGACGAACGCGTCCTCGAGGGCCTCGAAGAAAACCGCGTCGGCGATGCAGGCGTGCTTGACGGTCTCTCCGAGCCCCTCGCGAATCTGCCGATCGGACAGCGTGAGCCACCTGTCGAGGTCGATGAACACCGCGGCCGGCTGGTGGAATGCGCCGATGAGATTGGTGGCCGCGGGGGTGTCGACCGCCGTCTTCCCTCCGATCGCGGCGTCCGCCGCGCCCAGCAGCGTCGTCGTCAGGCTGACGTAAGGGACCCCCCGAGTGAACGTCGCGGCCACGAAGCCGGCGAGGTCGGTGACGACGCCGCCTCCGAGAGCGACGATCACGGTGTCGCGCCCGAATCCTCTGGCGATGAGCTCGTCCTCGACGCGTTCCTTGACCTCGCGGGTTTTCGAGGCCTCCCCGGCGGGGAAGACGACGAGGTCTGCGGGCCTCGAGCCGAATGAAGAGAGCAAACCCTCGGCGGCCAGGGATGCGACGTTCGAGTCGGTGATCACAGCCGCCCGCCGGTCGGGGTGCTTGTCCGCGAGGAATTCCGCGACGCTCCCCTCGAGGCCCCGTCCGACGACGACGGGATACGACTCATCGACCAAACGCACCAACTCGACGCGAAACTCCGTGTTCTCCATGAACACAAGTCTACGTCGGGCGTTTGCGCGGCAAGCCCTTTCGGCCTCGCATCGATCGACCGAGGGCGCCGCGAGCAGTCGCGTCCGGCCTCACCCTTGCTTTTACGCCCGGCAGAGCCCAAAAGTGGCCCGTGACACTTGTCATCGGCAGTTCGTGACTGCCGATGGTTTCGCGCGGATTTCATCGTCGCGAAAATAGGAGCATGAGTACAGCATCATCGCCCGCGCGACGAACGTCGCGCGATCACGCTTCCGGCGTCGAACCCGCCCTCGTCGTCGAGGACGTTCACAAGTCTTTCGGCAAGGTCCGAGCGGTCGACGGCGTGTCTTTCACCGTCGGCCGCGGCGAGATCGTGGCGCTCCTTGGCCCCAACGGCGCGGGCAAGACCACGACGCTCGACATGGTCCTCGACCTCTCGCGGCCCGACGCCGGGTCGATCTCCGTTTTCGGCGGGAATCCGCGCAAGGCCATAGACGACGGTAGGCTGTCGGCCCTTTTGCAAAGCGGCGGCCTCCTTCGCGAGTACACGGTTTACGAAATCGTCGCCATGGTCTCCGGCATGCTGACGGCGAGCCGCCCGATCGGCGAAATCTTGGAGCGCACGAATCTCACGGAAATCGCCAAACGCCAGATCGGCAAGTGCTCGGGCGGCGAGCAGCAGCGGGTGCGATTCGCCCTGGCCTTGCTCTCCAACCCCGAGTTCATCATCCTCGACGAGCCGACCGCCGGCATGGACGTCAACGCCCGCCGCCACTTTTGGGAGGCGATGCACGCCGAGGCCGAGGGCGGCACGACCATCATCTTCGCCACCCACTACCTCGCCGAGGCCGAGGCCTTCGCCCCCCGGACGATCATCATGAACAGGGGAAAGATCGTCGCCGACGGCGGCACCGCGCAGATACGCCACAATTTCGGAACGCAGCACATCAACCTGACCTTCGACACGCAGGAGAACCTCTCCGCCGCGAGCGCCCACATGGCCCGTCGCGCAACGGTGTCGCGATCGACCGAGACCCTCTCCATTTCCGGGCCGGACACCGTCGCCCTCGTACGGGAAGTCATCGCCTTCCCTGGAATCTCGTCCATTTCGATCACCGATCAGTCGCTCGAGGAAGCGTTCGAGCAGCTGACCGACGTCGGCGACGAAGCCGCCGTTTCCCCTAAGGAGTCTTGACATGTCAGCAAAGAAACCCAGCCAAGAGGCGAGCGCGGCCCACCCGGGGACGACGACGGGCCAGCCGATTCGAGCCGCCCGCCCCGCGCCGTCGCGCCGCCCTCTCCACGGCCTCTGGCCGCTCCTGCGACACCAGTTCCGGCACACCGTCCTCTACCCGTCGAACCTGGGCTTCGCGCTTTTGCTGCCCGTCATCATGTACTTCATGTTCGGGGCCTTCCAGAGCTACTCCTCTGCCTGGCGCGGACACAGCAACGTCTCGGCACAGGTCATGTTTTCCATGGGCGCCTATGGCGCGACGATGGCGGCAGCCAGCATAGCCGCCGGAGTCGGAATCGAGCGCGCGTCGGGGTGGAGCAGGCAGCTGGCGCTCACCCCGACGACGTCCGCCACCTACCTCGTCAACAAGATCCTTTTGGCGCTCGCCTCGGCTCTCCTGTCGCTCCTCGGCTTGATGGCCGTGGGATTCCTTTGCGGCGCGAAGGCGGAAGGCCCGATGTGGGTCGCGGTTCCCGGCCTCATCATCTTCGGCAGCCTCGTCACGGCGAACATGGGGCTTGCCCTTGGCTATCTTTTCCGATCCGACGCCGCATACGCGATCATCGGCGGCGGCAGCGCGATCTTCGCATTCCTCGCGGGCGTGTGGGTGCCGCTCGACAACATGCCCGAGTTCTTCCGCGACTTCGCCCCATACACGCCGATGTACGGCCTTTTCCATTTCAGCCAATGGCCCCTCGAGGACGCTCCGTTCAACTGGGCGTGGATCGTAAACATCGCAGTGTGGACGGCGTTCTTCGCGGCCATCGCGATTCGCAGGATTCGCAAGGACACGGCGCGATAGGGGGCAATCCGGCGTTTTCCCCGGACGCGGGCGGTCCGCTCGGGCGCCACTTCGACGCATCTCGGCGCCACTTCGACGCATACGGCGACGATGGGTCAGGCAGTGACAATCGCCTCCGGCGCCGCGGGCTCGGTGAAGCCCTGCGCCCGGGGGCACGCCGGCGGCGGGTAGTGTTGTCGGAGCGGAACGGCGTCGCAAGAATTCGGAGGCGCCCGCATGGGGCGGGCCGGGCCTTTCGCCGTCGCGCCGCGGCGGCAAGAACGCAAACGACGCCCGGAAGGGGGACTGATGGAAGCCCAGGAGGTCGACGGCAAGCGTAAAGCCGACGCGCATGCAATCGGCGACACTCGCATAGACGCGAGCACCCGCACGACCGACGGCGAAGCGGCAGCCGACGCGCCCCGAAGCTCGAACGAACCCCGCAATGCGTTGTCGGCGAACGATGCGAACGCCTCAAGGAAAAAGCTCGCGGACTGGGCGCGAGCCCATCCGAAGGGCTTGACGATGGTGTATGCGAACGTGTGGCTGCTTTTCACGCTCATTCCGATCATTCAGGGGCTGCTTGCGGAAAACGGCGTCAAAAAATATCTGTTCTTGACGCTGATAGCAACCTTCGACATCGTCTATTTTCGAGTGTGGTTGGTCTATCCCAGCGTTCCAACGTCGGAGCGCGGATTTTCTCCGGGCCTTTTGGGCACGATTGCGGCCTTGATCGCGCTGGAGACCATGGCGGCCTTCTTCGCCGACGGCGGGAACGTTCAGCTGCTCATTTTCGTCTCTTCCGTCATCGCCTACACGACGTCGGGGCGGGCGAGGACCTTGTCCCTCGCGGGATTGCTCGCTTTCGCCGCGTTGCAGACGACTTTGCTCGTCCGCCTCGGCAAGACGAGCCTGCAAGAAGGAGTCACGTCCTTCGCCCTTCTGTGCGTTCTGACGATCACGTTCTACGCCGTCGGAGGCACCATCGCGTTCCAGAAAGAACTCAAGATCAAGAACAAGAGGATCGAGCAGCTGACTCAGGAAGCCGAACGCGAGCGCATCGGATCGGACCTGCACGACATCCTTGGGCAGACGCTCACCGCCATCGCGTTGAAGACGCAACTTTCGGCGCGCCTTTTGGACATGCCGGATCAGCGCGAGCGCACGCGCCGCGAGCTGCTGCAGGCGGCGGCGCTGTCGCATCAGGCCTTGGCCGACGTGCGGGCCGTCGTTCGCGACGCGAGGAGGCTGCGCCCGGACGAAGAGATTTTGGCGGCGCACGAGCTTCTCTGCGCAGCGGGAATCACGCCCGTGATCCGCGGCGAGCCGGTCGAAGTGAGCGAGCAGGCCGAGCGCGTCGTCGCCCACGTCGTTCGGGAGGCGGTGGCCAACGTCGTTCATCACGCGGCGGCCACCCGGTGCGTCATCGCCACATGGGCTTCGGGGGTGAAGATCGAGGACGACGGCGTCCGCCTCCCCGACGACGCCCCGAAGCCCACGGTGAAGGCGCTCGCGAGCGGGCTCGCAGGCCTTGACCAGAGGGTGAGGGAGGCAGGAGGCGTCCTCTCCTACGGGCGGCTCAAACGGGGATGGGCCGTGGAGGCAAGATTCGACGGCGGGGAGCCTTAACGCCGCCGGAGAGCCTTGACGCCGGGGAGTCTGCCACGCATCCGGCCGAGGAAGAGCAGATCGCGAGCCAATAGACTGGACGCATGACGATACGGATAGTCGTGGCGGACGACCAAGCCCTGGTTCGCGGCGCCATCGCCATGATGCTCGATCTCGAAGAGGACATTGAGGTCGTCGCGCAGGCGGGCAACGGGCGCGAAGCGATCGAGGCGGTTGCATGCGGCGACGTCGACGTCGTCCTGGCCGACGTCGAGATGCCCGTCATGGACGGGATCGCGGCAGCGTCCCGCATCCGCAAAGAACACCCGGACGTCAAGATCCTCATGGTCACGACCTTCGGGCGGCCCGGCTACCTGCGCCGCGCGATGGAGGCCGGGGCCAGCGGCTTCGTTGTCAAGGACGCGCCTTCCGACTCGCTCGCGTCGGCCGTGCGCAAAGTGATGGCGGGTCAGCGCGTCGTCGACCCAGACCTCGCCGCCGAGTCCCTGGCCGCCTCCAGCAACCCGCTGACCGAGCGTGAACAGGACGTCCTTCGGGCGACGTCCGACGGAGGGACCACCGCCGACGTCTCCCGCTCGCTTTTCCTCTCGCAAGGGACCGTGCGCAACTACCTCTCCTCGGCGATCCACAAAACCGGGGCCCGCACCCGCGCGGAGGCGGTGGTGATCGCCCGCGACAACGGCTGGCTGTGAGACGGGGCGCAGCGACGGCCGCGGGGGCGCAGCGACCGTCATCAGGGGCCAAGTCGCAGGGGAAACGAGCCGCGCCGAGCCCCTGGCCACGACGGAGAAACGGGCCGCGGATTGGAACCGGCCACGGCGAAAGGCGACGCACCGGCGGCCCGCCGGCCGACGAGCGGCCGCCCGACGGGCAAACGGCTGAAGAACGCCAAAATCCCCGAAACTCAGCCTGAAAGCCAATTGCGGCGCCCAGCGGGCGATGGTTAAATGGTGGATCGTGAGCGCTCCAACTTTGTCCATTGACAACCTCGTCAAGGCTTTCGGCGACGTCGAAGCCGTTCGCGGCGTGTCCCTCTCGATATCTCCGGGCGAGGTCGTCGCCTTTCTAGGCCCCAACGGGGCGGGCAAGACGACGACTCTGGACATAGTCCTCGGCCTGTCGAAGCCGACGTCGGGCGACGTGGCCCTTTTCGGAACCGCGCCCCGCCGCGCGATAAAGGCGAGCAAGGTTTCCGCGGTGCTCCAAACGGGCGGCCTCCTCCTCGACCACACGGTCGAGAACCTTGTTCGCATGGTGGCCGACGCCTTCCCCAAACCGCTCCCCTGGCGCGAGGTCATGGACAGGACGAATCTGAACGAGATCGCAAAGCGGCGCGTGCGCAAGTGCTCGGGCGGGGAGCAGCAGCGCGTGCGCCTGGCCTTGGCGCTTTTGCCTGACCCGAGCCTGATCGTCCTGGACGAGCCGACCACGGGAATGGACGTGACCGCCCGACGCCGATTCTGGGACTCGATGCACGCCGAGGCTGAGCGCGGCAAGACGATCGTCTTCGCCACGCATTACTTGGCCGAGGCCGAGATGTACGCCGAACGGACCGTCATCATGAACCGCGGCAAGATCGTGGCCGACGGGCCCACCAACGAGATACGCGGAAGCTTCGGGGCGCAGACCGTCACGGGCAGATTCCCGACGAAGGAGGCGGCGAAAGCGGCTCAGGCGTCAATCGGGGGCAGGCTCGAGGAGACCAGCGTCTCCGTGACCGGACCCGACGTCCTCGCTCTCAACCGGGCGATGCTCGACCTTCCGGAGATCATCGGAATATCCGTCACCGACGTCTCGCTCGAAGAGGCCTTCGAGGAGCTCACGGGAGAATGAACATGCAACTCAAAGCCCTTTGGTCTCTTTACAGGCGGCAGCTGAGCACCACCGTCTTCTACATTCCGATCCTCGTCTTCACGATGTTCCTGCCGATCATGCTCTTTTTCATGTTCGGCGCCTTCCAGGAGTATTCGGACAATCCCGCCGGAGACGGCAACTATGCGGCCAAGGCCATGATCGGCATGTGCGTCTACGGCGCAGGAATGGCCTCGGCGACGATCGGCGCGCAGGTGGGGGTCGAGCGCGCCCAAGGCTGGACGCGCCAGCTTGCCCTGACGCCCGTCGAGCCCGTCACGAACTTCGTCAACAAGCTCCTTTTGTCCATAACCTCGGCCCTTTTCAGCATCCTGGCCGTTCTGGCCGTCGGGTGCGCGACCACCGCGGAGGGGCCGACGAGGATGTGGGCGCTCTCCCCCATCCTGACTTTGCTTGGGTCGCTTTCGACGGCCGCGATGGGCATCATGGTCGGCTGCCTTCTGCGCAGCGACGGCGCATACGGGGTGATCCTGGGAGGCTTCGCCATCCTGGCCTTCTTCGGCGACAACTTCATACCCCTGGACTCCATGCCGTCTTTCTTCCGCGACGTCGCGCCCTTCACGCCGTTGTACGGGATAACGATGATCGCCCGGTGGCCGCTGCTGCAGGGCACGTTCGAATGGACGTGGGCCGCGGGCGTGGCCGCATGGACCGTCGTATTCGGGATCGTCTCGGTTCGCCGCATGCGCACGGACACCGCTCGCAGATAGCCGCCAGGCTGGGAGCCGGACTCGCAGGCAGACTTTCGGTTCGCCGCCGGGCCCGTGCACGGCGGGCATTTCGGAGCGCTCGGCCCCGGCGAACGAGGAGACGTCGAATACGCGGCGGCCGAAGACTCCCCTGTTCGGCCCCGGCGAACGAGGGGACGTCGCCCCGCCTGCATCCGCCCGGGAGATAAACCGTCGGCCCGCATTGGTAGGCTTGTCGCCATGACTAGTGCACAGAGCCTCACCGATGTGAAGGAGCCCTCGGGCGTGCAAGGCCTCACCGGCAGCGAAGTCGCCCAACGCATCCAACAGGGCAAGGTCAACACGCTTCCCCCTCGGTCGGGCCGCTCCGCCCTCGACATCGTCCGCGCCAACGTCTTCACGCGCGTCAACGCCCTGCTGGGAGTGCTCTTCGTGCTGGTCATGACCACCGGCTCGTGGGTGAACGGCGCGTTCGGCCTCCTCATCATCGCCAACTCCGCCGTCGGCATCGTCCAGGAGCTGCGGGCCAAGCACACCCTCGATTCGCTCGCCGTCGTCGGCGAGGCCCACCCCACGGTCCGTCGAAACGGGAAAGAGACCCAGATTGAGCGCGACGAGGTCGTGGAGGACGACGTCGTCGTCGTGGGCCCGGGCGAGCAGATCGTGGTCGACGGCGCCGTGGTCGAATCAGCCTATCTGGAGGTCGACGAATCGCTGCTGACCGGAGAATCCGACCCCATCGCCAAGAAGCCGGGCGACGAAATCATGTCCGGTTCTTTCGTGGCGTCGGGAACCGGCGCCTACCGCGCGACGAAGGTCGGCGCCGACTCCTACGCGGCCAAGCTCACAGCCGAGGCGGCCAAGTTTTCCCTCGTGCACTCCGAGCTGCAGTCGGGCATCGACAAGATCCTCAAGGCGATCACGTGGGTCCTTGTCCCTCTGGGGATTCTGACCGTCATCAGCCAAACGCGCATCGAGCAGAACGATTGGCGCCAGGTCGTCATCAAGGTCACCGGCGCTCTCGTCCCCATGATTCCCGAGGGCCTCATTCTCACGACGTCGGTGGCCTTCGCCCTCGGCGTCGTGCGGCTGGGCACGCGCAAATGCCTGGTCAACGAGCTTCCGGCCATCGAAGGCCTGGCGAGGGTCGACGTCGTGTGCGCGGACAAAACCGGCACCCTGACGGAGAACGCCATGTCGTTCGGCAGGGTCGAGACGATCGGCTCGCATTCGCAAGACGAGGCTTTGGAGGCCCTTCGACAGCTCGGTGCGGCGGACGACTCGCCCAACTCCTCCATGACGGCGATCATCGAGGGCGTCGGCCGCCCCCAAGCCGCCTGGGAGGTTTCCGAGCGCCAGCCGTTCACAAGCGCGAAGAAATGGTCGGGGATCAGTTTTGCCGCGGGCGAGGGCTCTGCCGCCCGCAACGTCGTGCTGGGGGCGCCTGATATTCTCGCCCCCGACGTAGCCCGCGCCCAGGAGATTGCCTCGACCGGCCTGCGGGTGTTGCTTTTGGGCTATGCGCAGACGAACGTGACGGCCCACGACGCCCCCGGAGAGGTCGATCCCTTGGCCCTCGTCGTCCTCGAGCAGAAAGTCCGCCCGGACGCCGCCGACACCTTGGAGTTTTTCCACAGCCAGGGCGTTCAGGTGAAGGTCATCTCCGGAGACAACGCCGACTCGGTGGGCGCAGTCACCCGTTCTCTCGGCATGGACTCCGGCCAGCCCGTCGACGCGCGGACGATCCTCGAGGCCGATTTCAACAAAGTCGTCAACGAACGCCAGGTGTTTGGACGGGTGACGCCCCAGCAGAAGCGTGCGATGGTTTCAGCGCTTCAGAGCGCCGGGCACACAGTGGCGATGACGGGCGACGGCGTCAACGACGTCCTCGCCCTTAAGGACGCCGACCTCGGGGTGGCGATGGGATCGGGCACCGCTGCAACCCGTTCGGTCGCGAAGATCGTTCTGCTCGATGACAAGTTCGCGACGCTCCCCTACGTGGTCCGGGAGGGCCGGCGCGTGCTCGGCAATATCGAGCGCGTGGCGAATCTCTTCCTGACGAAGACGGTTTATTCGGCCATCATCGCCATGCTGACGGTGATCTTCGCCGTCAAAGCCCCCTTCCAGCCGATCCACGTCACCATCACGGGCTGGTTCACCATCGGCGTCCCCGCCTTCATCCTGTCCCTGCCGCCCAACAACGAGCGCGCTCGGCCAGGCTTTGTGCGGCGAGTGCTCGGCTTCGGCTTCCCCGCCGGCGCGCTGGTCGCAATCCCTTCCTTTATCACGTACACGATCGCATTGCGTTCGGCGACGCAGGCTCAGGCCTCCACGGCGGCGCTTTTGGCCCTCATCGTCTCCTCGACGTGGGTCCTGGCGATCGTCGCGCGCCCCTACGAGTGGTGGAAGATCGCCCTGATCGTCTTGCCGCTCGTTGGATATGGCCTCATTTTCAGCGTTTCCGCCCTCCAGAAAACCTTCATGCTCGACTCGTCGAATCTCGGGGTCATGGCCCTTGCTGCGGCTGTCGGCGGATGCGGCGCCGTCGCGATCGAGCTCCTGTGGTGGTTCACGCCCGGCCATCCTGCCTACTGGATGCCGAAGGCCGAGCGCGATGCTGCGGCCGCGCAGCGCAGGATCGAACGCGAGGCGCTGAGGCAAGAACGCGCGCAACGGCAAGAAAGCACGCAAAGGCACGAAGACGCATAACGGGACGACCGCGCGCCGGGGGAAGCTGAGTTCCTCGGGCCTAGGCCGAGCCGAGGAAAGCGGCGCCCAGGCCAGGTGTTTGCCGCCCAAACGGTCCTAGCTTTGTCGGCGGTTCTCCTCAGTCCCCTGTTCTTGCTTCTGGCGCTCTCTCGCCTCAGGCTCTCTTTTGTCTCCGCCGCCCTTTTTTCGCGCCTTTCGCATAGCTCCCAAGCCGAGAAGAAGGAACCACAGGCCGACCATGACGGGGCCGCATATGAGGGCAAGAGCCTGCTTGCGGGCACTGGGACTCGAATCGCCGCGAATCGAGATCTCGTGTATCTCCCGATAGTGAATGAGGGCGTAAACGGCGGTGAAAGCGAGACCGAGGGCTCCTGCCAACAGCATTGCCGACATGATGGCGTCGCGTCGATTAGCCTTCCACACCAGGGCAAAGCACCCTATGACGGAAGCGATGATGAGCGACGTCGCCCCGAAGGCAACGGTCTTGACATTGGGGAATCCGGCACCAGCCGCCACGAATCCGGGAATGCCGACTATGACGGCGACAACGGACAAGGCCAAGCGAGAACGGCCGGTTCTTCCGGATGACGGAACGGCTCCCGGGGCCTCGGTTTCGGATGCCCCGCGGCTCTCACGGCCGTCGTCGTCCTGAGGCCTCGCGTCCCTTGCGCCGCTCTCAGCCTTCATTCGGGCTTTTCCGTAATCCTGTCGGCCGCGCCCGGTTCCTTCTCAAGTTTCTCGACTTCTTTTCGAATCGCCTCGAGATTCGGACGAGCCTCGCGGACTCGCCTTCCAAACCACTCCGTTGCCGCCAGGTCGCGCATTGTTCGCTTACCGGCAAGAATGTCGTCGATGAGCCTTCTGATCTGCGGATCAGCGTCATTCTTCATCTTCCTGAGCGAACCGCGAAGCGCGTCGTCCATAGGCGATCCTGCCGGGATCGACGGTAGGACGGGTTTGGGATTGTCTTGATTTGTCATCGCAACATCATCCTACTGCTCTGAGAAACTGGGTTTGTAGATGGTCAAAGGGTCGCCCGATCCATGGACCAGACCAAGCCACAGGGAGCACTGGCCTGTAAATAGCGTGACAAAGTCCCAGACTTTCCCGAGCACATCGAAAATTTCTCGTACCGTGCTGAGCACTTTGAGCACCGCAGCGCCCGCCGCCACGTACCCAACGATGGGGCCAACTACCGTTTCGAACGTCGCCGTTCCTGCAGCGGCGGAGGCGACGGCGGCGATCCCCCAATCCGCGAGAGTTCGCAGAAGTCCCGCCAAAGTGTCAGCGGTGTCGTAAACGCCAACCGCGACAGCGTTATACGAACTGGAAAACTTAGTTAAACGTTCCGAGGCGTCATCGAAAGATGTTCCCATCTTCCCCAAAGCGTCACTAGCCGCGTCAGAGGCGCCTCCATCCCAATCGGGATCCACGTTGTTCCAGTAGTTCTTGGTCTCAGTGCCAAGCTCCTTGAAGTAATCCGACATCTTTGACAAGGCGTCCGATGCCACCGAGAACGGCTCCCAATCTCCCGCGATCGTGTTGCCTATGGCGGCAAAAGGATCGTGCTCGCCCTGACCCAGAATGAGGTCCAGAACGGCGTCGGCCGCCGTGCCTAACCAATACGAAGGGGAAATTGAATTTCCGACCATGCCTATAGCGTTGAACACCGTCGCGAAAGTCTTTTGGGCCGCCGGCGTAGTCAGCTTGCCCGAAGCCGTCGACGAGGCCCCGGACCGAGCCGATGCAACGTCGGCTGGCGTGTAGTGTCCATCGAAAAGCTCGGCCGAAACACGCTCGTTTTCTTGATAACTGCGGACACAGTCGTCCACGCAGTCCGCGGATCCGGACGTTGCCTTCTCAGTGTCGCTTAGCCACGTGGTTAGAGCGTCCTCGACCTTTTTCGCTTGATCCAAGACCGCAGTGGACACGCCCGAAACCTTCCCACTGGCATTGAGGTTGATGTGGGTACTCTGGTAGGTTTGCGCACTCGACACTGTATCGGAAAGCCCGCGATAGCTTCCCGAAAGATAGCCTAGAGAATCCAAGTCAACTTTAACATCAGCCACTGAAATCACTTCCCTGGGGTAGAATATTTGGTTCGGCTGCATTTTTATTGTATGCCTTCTATTGTATGCCTTTACATTGGATTGGATAGACGCAAAGGGGGAACGTGGCCTTTCACACTTGCTAACCGCATAGTAGTTTTCAATGGCGTGTAGAAAATATTTGTTTGCAGTTAAAGAGCTGCTTTAGCTATTTTCCCTTACGTTTGGATTTACGTTACATTTCCGACTTCTCGAAAAGGGGACCGCTTCGGAACATCGGCATTCGGCCTCGAAGAGAGCGAAAGTTCGCAAGACATTTGGATCTGCCATAGGCAGCAAGCTGCGTCAAAGGCGGATGTTCAGCCCCTCGCATTCCCGCCGTCCCAAATGTCCCCACAACAAACGAACCCTGGTCACTCCATGACCAGGGTTCGCATAAGACGATTGTGGCGGTAGCGGCGGGATTTGAACCCGCGGTGGCTATTAACCACACAGCATTTCGAGTGCTGCACCTTCGGCCGCTCGGACACGCTACCGCCGACTATCGTAGCGGCATAACCCCCACAGCGCCACTCGGCGACCTGTAGGCCGGGACACATCGCCGGATTGCACGTCGATTACGGAGCCAATGCCTGGTTCCGCGCGACCGAAGCGCGCGTCAAGCCGTCACGCCGCATATTCGCTGCACGCCGCCGACGTCGCCCCCTCCTCCCGGCCGACAGCGACATCCACCCAGGAGCGACACCCACCCAGGAGAGACAATATTTCATCATCTAGAAGAGATTCTGTTTCGACGTCGTCGTCCACACAGACCTAATACGCCTTTTCCGGCCAAAAACAACCGTCCTCACAACGCCTCAAATTAATTCATCGTCTATTGAGGCGGGGCATGGCGTTTCATTAGCCTGAAACCATGAACGAAGCAATCGTCATCGACGATCTCAAAGTGACGCGAGGCTCGCGGCGCGTTCTCAAGGGAGTGAGCATTTCCCTTGAGAAAGGCTCGATCACCGGGCTGTTGGGACCGTCGGGTTCAGGAAAATCCACGCTCATTCGGTCAATAGCGGGCGTGCAGAAAGTCGAGTCGGGAACGGTCACGGTTCTCGGCAGGCCCGCGGGAAGCTTCGCCGCCCGCGCCTCGCTCGGCTACATGACCCAGGCCTCGGCCGCATACAAAGACCTCACTGTGCGCGAGAACGTCGCCCATTGGGCGCGAATAGCACGGGCTCCGGCGTCGGCGGCCGACAAGATGATTTCGCAGCTTCGGCTGACGGACCGCGCACACGCCCTCGCCGCCGACATCTCCGGCGGCCAAGCCTCCCGGCTGTCCCTCGCGTGCACGATGGTCGGCGACCCGCCGGTGCTGCTTCTCGACGAACCCACAGTGGGCCTCGACCCTGTGCTTCGCGAGGAAATCTGGGATCTCATCCGCAAGCGCGCGGCCGCCGGCACAACGGTGCTCGTCTCCTCGCACGTCATGGACGAGGCCCAGCGCTGCGACAGCCTCGTCTTCATCCGCGAAGGCAGCATCCTGGCGACGGGGACGGCCGACGACATCCTTGAGGAGACGGCGACGTCGTCCATGGACGCCGCCTTCCTCGCCCTAGCGAAGGAGCAGGCAGAATGACTCTCGCAATCGCCGCGCGCGTCGCGCGCCAGCTGCGCCACGACCCGCGCACTCTCGCCCTCGTCACCTTCGTCCCGTCGATTCTGGCGTGGCTGGTCCATCAGATTTTCGACGGCGAAGAGCCGATCTCCTCGCAAGTCGAGATGACGTTGCTCGCAATGTTCCCCCTGCTCCTCATGTTCCTGCTCACAGCCGTGGCCACGGTGCGCGAGCGCTCCGGCGGAACCCTTGAACGCCTCATGGCGGCCCCGATCCGCAAAATGGACGTCATCGGAGGGTACGCCTTGGCCTACGGCGTGCTGGCCGTCGGGCAGTCCTCGCTGCTGACGGCCGTCTGCTACTGGGGGCTAGACATGCAGCTGAAGGGCGGCATCGCGTGGATGCTGCTCGTCTCCCTGACGACGGCGATGCTGGGAATCGCCCTCGGGCTGCTCGCGTCGGCGGTTTCCCGCAGCGAGTTCCAGGCCGTCCAGTTCATGCCGATCGTCGTGGTGCCGCAGGTGCTTCTGTGCGGGCTCCTCGGGCCTCGCGAAGACATGGCCGGGTGGCTAGAGGGCCTGTCGAACGCAATGCCGCTCACCTGGGCGGTCGAGGCGTTGCAAGAGGTGGCGGAGTTCCCCGATCTGACGAGCCATTACTGGACCAGTCTGGCCATCATCGCGGCATTCGCAGCCGCCGCGCTCAGCTTGGCTTCGCTCACCCTGAGGCGGAGGACGGAGTGACTCGCGGACGCCGCAGGGGCTCCCCCGCAACGCGGGAGCAGATCCTCGACGCCGCCCGGAAGGTCTTCGACGAACGGGGCTTCCGGGCGGCGTCGCTGCGCGCCGTCGCGCGGACGGCGAACGTCGATCCGGCCCTCGTCCACTACTATTTCGACTCGAAGGTCCAGCTCTACACGCAGTCTGTCGGAATCGGCATCAACCCCGAGCGAGTCCTGGCCGAGGTCATCACGCCGGGCAGGCGCGGCCTCGGCCGACGGCTCATGGCCTTCCTCACCGACCTCTGGGAATCGGAGGTCGCGCAGTTCGTCGTGGAGTCCGCGCGGGAGAATCCCGCCCTCGCGCGCCAGTACGCCGGGGTCATCGTCGAGCAGTGGCGCCGCGCGGCCGACATCCTAGGCTTCCCCCATGGAATCGTGCGCGAGGAAAGCCTGGCGCAGGCGATCGCCGTCGTCGCCGGCGTCGTCACCAGCAAGTATCTGCTCGAACTCGAGCCCGCAACTTCCCTCACACGCGAGCAGGCCATCCGCGTCTACGGGGACCTTTTGCAGGGAGTCATCGACGCCGCCGCAGCCGCGGAAGACCCGGAGGCAAAGAAGTGAAGGCGGCACGGAAATGAGGAAGGCGAGGAAAAGAAGGCGGCGCGGCGAAAGCGGATGCGGGCTCGGCCGCCGTCACCTCCCGAAGAAGGCGCGAAGCTGGCGCGAGCATTCGTCTTCGCGGACGCCGCCCACAACCTCGACCCTGTGGTTGAGCCGCGCGTCGCGCAGAACGTCGCGAACGCTGCCGGCCGCCCCAGCCTTCGGATCCCACGCCCCGAACACCACCCTGGCCACGCGAGAGGCGACGATCGCCCCAGCGCACATCGTGCACGGCTCGAGGGTGACGTACAGGTCGCATCCCTCCAACCGCCAGTCCCCCACGGCCTGCGCCGCCTCCCTCAGCGCCGCGATCTCGGCGTGGCCGGCGGGATCGTTGCGCGCCTCGCGCGTGTTCCAGCCGACGCCGAGCACAGCCGACCCGCGCACCACAAGCGCGCCCACGGGGACGTCGCCCGCGAGCGCCGCACGGTCGGCCAGCTCCATGGCCCGGCCGATCCACTCCCGCTCGATTTCGTGCACGCCCCCATTGTGCCCGGGCGCGCCCTGCGCCGCACGCGGTTTGGTGCACCCCATTTGGACCTGCCCGCACCTCATTTGGGCATACCTTCGTGGTGCAGTCCGCCCTCCGCCGCACGCGCGGTTCGGCGGGCGTCCGAGGGCAACGCCCCGAAGCGGCCCAATAATCTCGAAGCGCCCCAAAATATGTCGGACCGCGCTGATATAGTCAACGCATGCGTACTCAGATCATCGAGCACCCTCTGGTGGCTCACAAACTCACCCTTCTGCGCGATCGAAACACGCCCTCGCCCGTCTTCAGGCAGCTCGTCGACGAGCTCGTCACCCTTTTGGCGTATGAGGCCACGCGCGACGTCGCCGTCCGCGAGATCGACGTCGTCACACCCGTCGCGCCGACGAAGGGCCTGTCCCTGGCCTATCCGCGCCCCATCCTCGTTCCCATCCTCCGCGCGGGCCTGGGGATGCTCGAGGGAATGTCGAAGCTCCTGCCGACCGCCGAAATCGGCTTCCTCGGAATGAAACGCGACGAGACCACGCTCGAGGCGCACACGTACGCCAACCGCCTGCCAGACGAACTTTCGGGCCGCCAGTGCTACGTGGTGGACCCGATGCTCGCCACCGGCCACACGCTCATCGACGCCGTCAACTACCTGCTGGAGCGCGGCGCGCGCGACGTCACCTGCGTGTGCCTTCTGGCCGCCCCCGAGGGGCTGCGGAACCTGGAGGAGGCCGTCGGCGATCGGGCCGACGTCACGATCGTCTCGGCCGCGCTCGACGAGCGCCTCAACGAAAACGGCTACATCGTCCCGGGACTGGGCGACGCCGGCGACCGGCTCTACGGCATCGTCGACTGAGCTCGCTTCGGTGAGCGCGCCTCAAACGAGCCCCCTTCGGCACATGACCGCTGAGATTCCTCCCGCGCCCGCATCCGTGCGGCCTCCTTCCCCTTCCGACATCCTTTCGATTCGCACGGATTGCCTGGGGCCGACGTGGGTCGCCACGTCCTTCGCCCTTTCCGAGGATGACGGCGGATCCCCCGCTTGGACGCCCCGACGTCGCGGTGCTCGTCCACGAGGCCGACGCCGGCGACCTCGCCCAAAAATCCGGCGCAGCGGCCCTGTACCTGCCGGGCTTCCTCGATTCGTTTTTCCACGTCGAGCAGGCCGCTGCCTTCCGCGAGGCCGGAATCCCGCTGGCGGGCCTCGACATGCGCCGGTGCGGCAGGTCCGTGCGCTCAAACGCCTCCCGCGACGATCTGCGCGACATTTACGTGCGGGAGGAAGAGATCGGCCTGGCAATCGGGCGCCTGCGTTCCCTCGGCGCCGGGCGGATCGCCTTGATCGGGCATTCGACGGGCGGCCTTCAGGCGGCGCTGTGGGCTGCGGACAATCCCGGGACGGTCGACGCCGTCGTCCTCAACTCGCCGTGGCTCGACCACAACGGCGGCGCCTTCGAGCGCGGACCGCTCACGCGGTTCATCGACCGCGTCGGGGCCCGCCGCCCCCGGCTCGTCTTCAGCCCGCTCTTCCTTCGCTACGCCCGCGCGCTCCACACGGATTTCGGCGGCGAGTTCTCCTTTGACCCTCGCCACAAGCCGCTCCGCCGGGCCGTCGCGCGCATGGGGTTCATCCGAACCGTCCGCCGCGCGCAGGCGCGCATCGCCGCGGGCGACGTGAAAATCGACGTCCCGCTGCTCGTCGCCCATTCCGACGCCTCCTCTCGCCGCCCTCGCTTTCCCAGCCGGGACGACGTCGCCGTGCGCGACGCGGTGCTGGGGGTCGAGGACATGAAACGGCTGGCGCCGCTGCTGTCCGAACGCGTCGACATGCTCGAAATCCCGGGAGGCCGCCACGATCTCGCGCTGTCGGCCAAACCGGCCCGGGAGGCCTACACCCGCGGCGTCGTCGATTGGGTGCGCAAGACGCTCGGCCTGTGACCTCAGGGCCGCGGGCGACGCCGGGTCGACGGCGTCCCGCGCGCGAAGCGGATCCCTGCTTGAGACGAAGCCGTGCTCGCGGCGCCGACCCTCCCGCATCGGAGTACCATCGAACCATGCGCGATTTGTCGAAGCCCACAGTTCCATCCGATGCCATCCAACGCCGTTTCGCCGAAGAGACGCAGGCGCGGAAGGCCGCAGCCGGACCCGCAGCCTCGCTCGCCGACGGCGAAGGCTCCCCCGCCGAGCTGCGAGAAGCCCTCGCCGCAGCCGTCGAGGGGCTCGCGGGCGAAATCGTCGCGCTTTCGCACGCCGTCCACGACAACCCCGAGGTCGGATACGAGGAGCGCTTCGCCGTTTCCGCCGTCGCCGACCTGCTGCGCGCCCACGGCATCGAGCCCGAGGTGGGCGTTTACGGGATGGAGACCGCCCTGCGCGCCGAGTTCACCGGCGCCGCCGGCAACGCGAACAGCACCGGCAACGCCGACAGCGCGGGCAACGCGAACAGCACCGGCGCCGCCGGCAACGCGGACAACGCCGATTCGCCCGCCCCGGCGATCGCCATCCTCGCCGAATACGACGCGCTCCCGGGCATCGGCCACGGCTGCGGGCACAACGTCATGGCCGGCAATTCCGTCGGCGCCTTCCTCGCCCTCCACGAGCTCGAACGCCGGCGCCCCGGGTCGGTTCCGGGCCGCGTCGTCCTCCAAACGACGCCCGCCGAGGAGTGCTCCACCGCCAAGGAAGTCCTTGCGGTTCGCGGGATGCTCGACGGCATCGACGCCGCCGTCCAGACCCACTCCTACTCCTACGACCTCACGCACCAGACGTGGCTCGGCGTGCGGCGCATACGAGCGATCTTCACCGGCGTGCCCGCCCACGCGGCCTCGCAGCCCTTCATGGGACGCAACGCGCTGGACGCCGCCACCCTCGCGCTCACCGGCTTCGGCCTGCTGCGCCAGCAGATACTGCCGATGGACAGGCTCCACGCGATCGTCGTCGACGGAGGCGACGTGCCGAACATCGTCCCGGAAAGAACCGAAATCAGCCTGTTGGCGCGGTCGAAGTACCCCGAGACGCTCAAGGACCTGGTCGCGCGGGTCGAGGACGTCCTGCGCGGGGCCGCCCTCATGACCGGGACGGGCTTGGAAATCGTCACCTCCGAGACCACGAACGAGATGCCAGTCCGCACAAACGGCCCGCTCACCCGCGCCTGGGTCAGGTCCCAGCGCGAACGCGGGCGCGACCCTCTGCCCGCCGGAGTCGTGACAGAAACGATCGCGGCCGGCACCGACTTCGGCAACGTGTCGGTTCGCATCCCCGGCATCCACCCGCTCATCAAGGTTGCCGATTCCGACGTCGCCCTCCACACGCGCGAGATGGCCGCGGCAGCCGGTTCCCCCTCGGGCGACGCCGCGGCGACGGACGGGGCCTACGGCCTCGCCTCGGTGGCCCTCGACTACCTTCACGACGCCGAATTCCGCGCCGCAGTGCGCCGCGACTTCGAGGAGGCCGGAGGCGTCATCGACGTCGAGCATTTCTGGGACGAATAAGGCCGCCCGGCTCGTCTGGCGCCGCGATTGCGAGCCGGGCCATTTGCTCCGAGACGGCGTCCAACCGGCGCCTTTGACGCCCTGCGCTTGCGAGCCGGGCCATTCGCTCGCTCGTCGCGCCCCGTCGCCTTCCCGACGTCGCGCATCCCACCGCGTGAATTCCGCAACTCGACTCGTGCGGCACATATCCGGCCCCAAGCTGCGGCGAGCGCATACAATCGGAGACTGAACGAGTCCCCGCGCGGTTTTCCAGGCCGCGCACCCCGGGCGCGGCGCCCACCGACCGAAAGGACAAGCAGGACAGCATGTCGAAGAAGAGCCGCCGAGCGGCGTCCAAGAGGCGGGCAGCGGCCCCGGCCGGGTCGGCCCAGCCCGCACAGTCGGCGCAGTCCGCACAGTCTCGGCCATCGATCGCGCCGAAGAAGCCCAGAGCGGCCGTGGCTTTCGTCGAGCGCCCATTCGAAGGCCTTTCCGCGGAGGCCGAGCTCGTCGCCATGCGCGAAATTCTGCCGTTGGCAACGCTCCCGGCAACCACAACGGAGGAGTACGGTTCGGCCGACGTCGTCCTGACGACGATCCTTCCCTCGATGGCGGGCGCGCTGCGCCGGGCCGACGGCGTGCTTTTGGTCGCCGCGCAGACGGTCATGAGCTCCGGGGACGCCTCGCGTGACATCGCCGCGCGGATCATCGACGGGATCGAGCTTCCCGACGGCCAGGCGCTCCAGGTTTCGGATCTACCCGAGCCCGGCCCTCGCCTCCAGGACGTCGTCGCGAGCTTCGGCGAACTCGAATTGCACGAGATTCCATCGTTCTGGATGACGGAAGAGGATGCCGCCAAACCGGAGAACAAGGAGGCGCTCGAGGATTCGCGATCCCAGCTTGTCCCGATGAGGGCCGTCGACGGCGTCCGCGGCGCATTCTGGTGCCGCATGAGCCGCGAGTTCGTCAGGTGGGTCAGGCCCGAGCCCCGCGACGCGGTTCTCGACGGGCTGGCAAGGCTTCGCGCGGCCGACGACTTCTCCTTCGACGATTCCCGTTTTGTCGGCGCTTTCAGGGCGTTAGGGCTCATCATCCCGGTGTGGGAACTGCCAAAAGGTGCCGAGGCCGACGAACTCGCCGCCCCGATGGCCGAATTCGCACCGAAACTCGACGCTGCCATCGCAGCGTCGGATCCGCTCACACCCGAAGAGAAACGCGCGCGGGCGGGTATCGTTTCCCGTCAAGTGACGCTGCGATGAACATCCGACCGTCGAAGCACTTGTATCTCAACATTGAAGGCTAGGCTAGAAGTGTGACAACCTCCGAGCAGCGCGTAGCAGTAGTCATACCGGCTAAGGACGAGCAAGACAGGATCGCCGCGACGATCCGTGCCGCCCGCGCCATCCCGCACGTCGACCTGGTCGTCGTGGTCGACGACGGCTCCGAGGACGACACCCAGAAGGCCGCCCGCGACGCCGGAGCGACCGTCGTGCGCCATTCGATCAACCGCGGCAAGGCCTCCGCAATGGAGACCGGGGCGCAGGTGGCGGCCATGCGCGACACGGAGGGCCGCCCACCGCGCCTTTTGCTCTTTCTCGACGCCGACCTCGGCGACACCGCCGTCGAGGCCTCGCCGCTGGTTGCGCCTGTGCTCGAAGGCAAAGCCGATTTCACCGTCGCCGCGCTGCCTCCTCAGGAAGGGGCGGGCGGCTTCGGCCTCGTCACCGGGGCCGCCTTCAAGGCAATCAAGCGGACAACGGGATGGGAGCCGCGCCAACCGATTTCCGGGCAGCGGTGCATGACGCGCGAGGCCTTCATGGCTGCGCTGCCGCTGGCGAGCGGCTGGGGCGTGGAAACCGGAATGACGATCGACCTGCTCGTGGCGGGGTTCACCGTCCAGGAAGTCGTCTGCGACCTCAAACATCGCGCGTCGGGCAACAACTTCGCCGGTCAGCTGCACCGGGCCGACCAGTACAAGGGCGTGGCCAAGGCCGTGCTGGCGCGGCGCCTGCGCCGAATCCACGTGCCGCACGGCAAGAGGAACTCTGCCTCCAAGCCCTACGAGCCGTACAACGCCTACAAAGGCTGACGGCGCGGCAGCCGAGAGGGCGCTTTTCCCTTCGCGGCGGGCTGCGTTTCCTTCGGGCGGCGGCCGTCCGCAGCGGCCTTGCCCTCGGCTTGACGGCGGCCGTCCGCAACGGGCTGCATTTCACTCTCCACAATCGGCAACTTGAAGCGCGCGACGGCGGGCACCCCGGAAGAGCCGTATCGCTCCTCCGGAATGCCCGCCGTTTTCGACGCCCGGCGGCTTGCGCGCAAAGCACGGCCAGCCCGGCAAGCCTCGCTTCGACGACCCGTTCGCACCGCGCCGTCGGCGCCTACGCGGTTCCGCGCCGACGCCTACTTGGTTCCGTCTCGGCGCCTGCCTACTTCCGTCTCGGCGCTCGGTTCGTTTCAGCGCTTGCTTGGTTTCGGGGTCTACTCGGCTCCGCACCGGCACCTACTCAGGTCCGCGCCGACGCCTACTTGGTTCCGTTGACGACCTTGGACACCTCCCTTTGCTGGGAGGTCGCGTTCTCTTGCTGGCGGCGCTGGATTTCGGCCCGGACGTTCTCATCGGTCTCAGGCAGCCCCTGTTGACGCAGATACTTATGGATCTCTTTCTGCGTGTCTGCATCCTGGTAATTGGTGCTGTCAAAGTAATTGACGTGGTCTTGGTAGCCCTCGTAACCAGCGCCCGCGATGGGCCCGAGGATTCCCGTGACCAAACCCGTGCCGGGATCGATCCCGTGGTTCCCTTCGATGTGTTGAATGCCGGGCACTTCCGTGGGATCGCTGAGCTGCGTCATGTCGGAACCGGGAGCCGCGCCCATCGGTCCGTTGTTCGGCACTGCGCCGATGATGTCCTGGTCGTTCTTCATGACGTAGACGCTGTCCGACGGCACGTTGAAATCGGAGACGTCCTTGGCCGGGACTCCCGGCGGCCCGTAGAAGACTCCGGCATCGACGACGCCGTCACGCACCTGCGTCAGGGCGTATCCCAGGGTCGTCGAACCGTAGGAGTGGCCTAGGGCGGTGATTCTCGGATCGCCGCCCTCTCCGCTGCCCTGCCGCGAATCGTGCAGCCCCTCGAGGAAGTGGGACAAGTCCGCTCCTCCGGCGGCTGCGCGCTCGGTTTCGGACACGGTGAAGAGGCCGTTCGAGCCCGCTCCCGCCTGCGGAGGATCGTATCCGAACCACATGACCGAGGCCGTGTTTCCTCCGGCCGTGCCGGCCACATTGGCCATTTCGGCGGTGTACCCGACGACGTTGTTGTCCACGCTCGTCGTCAACCCGCCCACGTGAACCGCAACGTTGTCTGCCTTATCGACGTCGCCTACCGTCACAGCCGCATGGAGCTGGTCTTGATTCTCGCCGGGTTCGACGGGGTCGTAAAGAAGGAGCTGCGACGTGCCGTTGTATTGGGCGCCCTGCTTAAGAGCAGTCTTGAGCTTGTCGAGTTCCGCCTGCCTGTCGAGTTCGCTCTTCGCACGGTTGTATTCATCGGCGCTGCAGGGCGCAGGCACCCCTATTGCGGCAGAGGCCTTCCACTTTTCATAGTCGGCGACTTTCTTCTCGTTGGACTCTTTCCTGCTGTTCAGATCCTCGTAATCCCTGTCCAACCGATGGCGATTGGCCCTGTCTCGAGCCCAGGCATCGACGCCGTCGAGGTTGCCGATGCGATCCGGTTCTTCGTCGGCGAGCCTTTCCTGCTCCTCGCGGCTCAGCGAGTCCCACCATTCGGCCACGGCGCGGGTGTCGCTGGTGTCCTGAGGCATGGGAAGGGGCCCGTCCACGGTGTGCTTGAGGGAGCCTTCGGGCTTGACCTTGCCTTCTTCGATGTCGCTGAGAGCTTGCGAGTATGCCTCGTCTATCTCGTTGGCTTTCTTGACGGCCTCATCGACGCGGTCTGCACACTCGTCGACCGCCTTTTGCCTGGCGGCTTTGTTCATCTCGTAGGAAGTCCCCGCCGAAATGAGGGTGCCCGCTCCCGGAAGCGCGTAGCTCAACGGGTTCATCGCGGTGCTGAGAGCCACGTCGCCCCAATCGGTTCCGCTCGTGTCTTCCACAGTGCCGTCCGAATAGATGGTCAAACCGGAGCCCTCGGCGTGCGCCTTCGCGTCCCTCACGAGGCCCTGCACGGCGCCCATGCCCTGCTGCATCGTGGACGTCGCGGTTTTCATCGCCCGCAGATTCACGATGAACTGGGCGACGTCCTGGTCGATCTCTTCGACCCTCTTGTCCGCCGCTTTGCGGGCGTCGCCCTGCCAGCTCGTCGACTTGTTGAGCTCGAGAATCTCGCGCCCCCAGTCTTCCGCCTCCTTCTCTCGAATGCACAGTTGTTGATACTCGGTTTCGAGGGTCGACTCTTCCCAGTCGGTGATGTCGCTCCATTTCATGGAGAAAGTCCTTTCTTAGCGCCGAAACGTCGGCAATTGAGCTCTGATGCGCTGTCGGTTTGCGCACTTCACGGTTGCGTGATTCGAGCCTCACGCGGTCGCGGCCGACGACGAACCGCCGGAGCCGTGCACGCGGGGCATAGGAGCCGGAGCGTCCGAACCCTGCGTGCTGGGAAGCGGAACGGCGTTGCCCGGATTCTCGACGTGCGGCATGGGGGACGGAGCAAAAGAGCCGCCGTCGGCGCCGACGCCGGGAATCCGCGGGCCGTAGTCCGCCCCTCCCCCGCGGGTGAAGACCGGCGGGTCGGAAGGCTCGATTCGTGGCATTGGGGCCGGATTTCCCGATGTTTCGACGTGGGGCATCGTAACGGGGTCGCCGGAAGGCGCCGCGTGCGGCATCGGCGTCGGGGCGAACGAACCGGAGGAGTTTGTCGCCGAATGGACGCTTCCGTGGGACGTGAAGACGGGGTTGCCCGAGCCTTCCGCCGTAGGCATGGGAACGGGATTCCCCGAGCCTCCGGCATTCGGCATGGGCGCGGGATCGCCCGGAGTCTCCACCTGCGGCATGGGCGCCGGGCCCAAGGAGCCTCCGTGAGAGCTCCCGCTGCCGGAAAGCTGGGACCCGTAGCTGTGCCCCTGCTCGACGGAAGGGAGGATCTTTCCACCTTCGGTTTCGACGTGCGGCATCGGCGCGGCGTTTCCGGAGGTCTCCGCGTGCGGCATGGGCGCGGGATCGCCCGAACCTTCTACACGGGGCATGGGCGCGGGGTGAGATCCTCCCGCATGAGACGAGAAGGAATCGGAATCGCCGCTCATCAAACTGTGGATACCGCTCAGAGCGCCCGTCGAGTGATGCCCGCCGTGCGAGCCGACGATCTGGCCGCTCTCGGTCGAACCGTACGAGTGGCCGCCTACAACCGAGCCGCCGCCGGCTCCGTCCAGCAGCGAACTCATGCCGCTGGCGCCGGGGGAGCCGAAAAGCTGGCCGGCGCCGCCGTTGGCGGAGCCATACGAGTGCCCGCCGCCAGCTGAGCCGCCAGACGCGCCATCGGCCGATCCGTAAGAGTGTCCGCCGCCGGCTGAGCCGCCAGACGCGCCGCCGGCCGATCCGTACGAGTGTCCGCCGCCAATTGCAGCGCCGCTCCCGCCTGCGGCGCCGCCGTCTACGGCGCCGGCTCCTGCCCCGGCGCCTATCCCCTCGGCTAAGCCGCCGGCGTCCCCGGGGGGAATCATGCCCCGATACATCCCCGCCTCGTCCTGATCGGTTTGCTCGATCGTCCTCATGGTCGCCACGAGATCGTCTGAGTAGTCGCTCAGCTGATGCTCGATGTCTTTGAGCTCGTTCGAAAGGTGCTCGGACGTCGTCTTGACGGTCGATGCCGCCTTGCCTCCTGAAATCTTCCCCGAGATGCTGCCGGCTGTATTTTCCGTCCGCATTCGCTGGCTTTTGGCGGCGCAGTCCTGTGCGTTGCCGGCCTCAGTCGCCAGCTCCTTCGGATCCGCAGACAGCGTGTCCGCCCCACCTGGTCCCATGCGCGAAACTCCCTTCAAGTTCTTAGACGTTCGATGTGACGCCGCCATTCGGACAGGCACGGCTGGCCGGATTCCTCGCACGACGTCGCTCTTAAGCGGTCCAAAGTAGCTTAAAGGATTGCTCGGCCAGAAGAAAACCATATCTCCTCCAATAAGCGCGATTCGCGCGCCGAAGGAGGAGAAGAAGCCGACTTTCCCTTGAAATGGCAGGCGTTTCGACGCCGCGCACGTCTGTTCACATCCGAAGGGAGCTGCGGCATTCCGAGGCAAATCGATCGTGCGGCCTTGCACGGCGAAAAGGCCGCAGGCAGATCTGCAAGTTCGCGGCGGGCGCTTCGAAATTGGGTGCGAAGTCCCGACAACACCGACCAAAAGGACAAAGGAAAGGCGCTGCGCTATGAAGGGCACGACGCCACGCGGAATGATACGCACTCTTTGTGGCGAGCAACATACGCTGCAGAGCTCCATGAAGGACTCGAATACATTAGAATAATATACCTGGCTTTTCAACATCGACCCAGCGGTATGCGTTTAATCGAGGTCCTTCCCGCCGCAAAGATCGATCCGCGCACCCGCCCCCGCGCAGGCGCTCGCTCGGGGATGATCCCGAATCGACTCAGCATTCTGCACGGCCCCCGCGCATGCGGCGCCCAGGTCGCTTCGACGGCGCTCAACATGGACACGTCAAGCCCGCCCCCGCGCATGCGGCGCCCAGGGCCTAACTGGCCCTGCCTTCCTCGTTTACCGCGGCGTCGCGGTCCGCCCCGCTTCTTGAGCAGCGGATTCCTGAGTAACGCTCGCCTCTTCCTGCGCAGCGGCCGCGCCTTCCTGCACGGCGGCGTCCCCTTGACCGGCAGTCGCCCCTTCCCCGCGGCGCAGAGTGGCGACGAACCACAGCGGAGCCGCGACGATCAGCCCGACGGCAGGCATCGTGACGCCCGAGTCGTTGAGCAGCGCAGCGACCACGAGCGCCGAGACGAGCGAAACCACCGACCGCCTCACAATTTCGTCCTCAATCCGGAACCTTGCGAAGCGTCCGCGCTTGGCCAGCAGCCAAGCGACTGCGCAAATCGCCGCGGCGACCGCGAGGGCGACGGGGATGAAAATCGCATTTCCCCCGAATATCTGGGTGAACTTGCGCCAGATGATGCCAAGGCCGCCGCCGTCGAAGAAGGACCCCACGAACTTGCCGAGGTGAGAGCGCTTGGGGGCCGGCTGAAGGTAGTCGAAGAGGGCAAACACGAAAGAAACGGCGACGGCGGAGGCCAGAACGGCGCCGAAGCGAAGCCAGGTGAGGCGCTTTCCGGCGACCATCGTGGCGAGGACGCCGAGGCCGACGACGATGACCGGCGGCCCGCCGAAGTCTGCGCCGAACTGCGCCGAACCGTCGAGGAGCACGGCGAGCGCGCCCGCGCCCAGGATGACCGCGACGGACTTTTTGCGCGCCGCCCGCGAAGAATGCCAGGCGAGCACCAGCACGAGCCCGGCGACGAACATGGCGACGGCGTTGTTCGAGAAGCCGTAGAAACGCCAGCCGACGAGCGGCTGCATGCCCAGAAGGGCGGCCAGCTGGAGGGGGTATCCGTGCCATATGCCGTCAAGGAGCACGTCGAGGGCCAAGGTTGCGACGGTGACGCCGCCTATGACGGCGAACGGGGCGAAGGGCGACTTCCCGTGCAAAGCGATGAGAGCGAGAACGGCCGCAATGAGCACAACCCCCATGAGCAGGCTCACGAGGGGATTCGACATCCTCCACCAGGGGATGAGGTTGACGAGCAGCGTCGAGACGGGAAGCGCGGCCGTAAGGGCGCTCAATTGCAGGAAGAAGCGCTCATTGGTCTCGGTCCACCTGTACGAGTTCCGCCTGGCCCACATGAGGAGGATCGCCGCGGACAGCGCGGCGAGCAGAACGTAGAAGGAGCCGGAAAGCGAGCGGGTCACCTGCGCGCGGGTGTGTTCGGCGTCAAGCCGGGCGATGTTCGCCTCCCCGTCGGAGGCCTTGGCGGTCGTGATCGCCGAGCCTATCGCATTGCCACGGGCTTGCGGCCCTGCGCCGAGCCAACCGACCAGCGTGGGCATGATGTCAGTGACCTGGACGAGCCCCGGCTGCCGCGTCGAATCCGACGTCGCGAGCGCCGGCCCGCCCATGCGAGGCCCGGCGGCGGCGAAATAGCCCAAATGCGGCCGCGAGGACTCGGCGTCGGCGACGTTCGCCACGAGAATGGTGGCGTTGGGCGTCTTCTTGCGAATCTGCTTGACAAGCAGCCCGAATCGCGCGTCGATGTAGGAGATCTGCTGCCTCACCGCTTCGGGCGCCGCCCCCTCGGGCGTGAAGTACTCGCGCAGGCGCTGAGCGATTCCCGGGGCCTCGACGGGATGGTTCTCGCTCAGTTCGTTGCCGGGATAGCGGACGGCGCCGAGGTCGATCATCGTGACGTCCGCGTCGGACCTGGCGTAGGCTCGCGCCGCGCCGCCGACGTCGCCGTCCTCCCCCGAAACCGGCAGCGGGGCGAGGGCGGCATAGCCGCCGACAAGGCGGCCGTTCGGCTTGGCGAGGGCGAGGGCCGCGCCCGAGCCGACGGCGAGGGCGCTGTGCCCTTTGAGAGCCTCGCCGAGCGCGCCGATCTTTGCCTTGTAACTGCTGGAGGAATTGGCCTCCTTCAGACGGGCCCACCGGGCCGGGGCCTTGCCCGCAACGGCCGGCAGGCGGCAGCCGTCGTCGATCGTGCGCTGCCCGGCTCCAAGGGCCGTCCAGCCTTCGACCGGGCACGCGGTCTCGTGGACCGTGCGCACCACGATGTTCGAAACCGCCGCTTTCTTGCCGAATTCGTACAGGTGAGGGGCGGCCTTCCGGGTCACGTCCGTCCAGCTGACCCCCGAAAAACCGACGACGACGACGGGCCCCTTCCCGCCGCCCTCGGCCATGGGCTTTCCCGCACGGGCCGCTCCCCCCGTCCCCGCACGGGCTGGCGCGCACACCCCGGCGAGAACCGCGAGCAATGCCACTGCGACGAGGATCGTTTGGCGGGCAGAGCGAAGGACCATGAGACCAGCCTATCGGAAGGGGCGCAGGCGGCATGCACCGCGGCCAAGCGCGCGTGCCCCGCAAATCCCCGAAATCGCCCGGCGAATCCTGCGGTTTGCGCTCAGTCTCAGAGCGTGTTACAGAGCGGTGAAATCGCCCAAGCGTCGACGCCGTCGAGGCTGCCGAGCGAGAGTCCCGCGGATGCGTAAGAGCCATGCGGATGCGAGAACACCCTGCGGATGCGCTAGAGTCCTGCCAACGCGAAAACGCCCTGCGGATGCGAGAGAGCCTTGCCAATGCAAGAGCGCCCTGCGGATGCGTGAAATCGGGGAAGACCGCGTGCGGCGGTCCGCGGCCAGGCCAAGGCGTCGCCCACATTTCGGAGGGTTGGCCCGTCCGCGCGGAAACCGGCAGGTAAAGTGTGCGAGCGAGAAGAAGGCGCGCGAGCGAGAAGAAAGCGGGCGGAAGGAGACCAATGAGCGCGACAAAGCAGGCCCCCCTGCGTTTTTCGTTCCTGGGACCGGCGGGAACGTTCACGTACGCGGCGTTGAAACAGGTGGCCCCGCCCGATTCGATCGAGATTCCGGCGCTCGACGTTCCGATGGCGCTCAGGCTCGTGCGCTCGGGCGAGGCGGACTACGCCGTCGTCCCGATCGAAAACTCCGTCGAGGGCGGGGTCAACGCAACCCTCGACGCGCTGACGGACGGCTCCGCCCTGCAGATCAAGGCGGAGATGCTCGTGCCGATCGCGTTCTCGCTCGCGGTCAGGCCGGGCACGCGCCGCGAGGACATCCGCGCCATATCGACCCACTCGCACGCGTGGGCGCAATGCCGCGGATGGATTGCCGAGCGCCTCGGCCCGGTCGTCCACGTGCCGGCGACGTCGACCGCCGCCGGCGCGAAAACCCTCGCCGAATCGGACAGCCCCGGCTTCGAGGCGGCCCTGTGCCCGCCCGCCACCGTCAAGCTCATGGGCCTCGAGTCGCTCTCCGACGACGTCGCCGACAACCCCGGCGCCGTCACCCGGTTCATCATGGTGGGCCTTCCCGGGCCGCAGCCCGAAAGGACGGGCGCGGACAAAACCACTCTGCTGGTCCAGCTCCCGCACGATGAGGCCGGCGCTCTGCTGAGCATGCTCGAGCAGTTCAGCGCCCGCGGCATCAACCTCTCGCGAATCGAGTCGCGGCCGATCGGCGATTCGCTGGGCCGCTACGCCTTCTCGATCGACGCCGAGGGCCACCTGTGCGACGAGCGCATCCAGGCCGTTCTCATAGGCTTGCACCGCGTGTGCCCGCAGGTCGTCTTCCTCGGCTCCTACCCTTCGGCCAGCGGCGAGAGGATCAGGCCGCGCCCCGGAACGTCCGACGCCGACTTCCAGGCAGGGCGCGAATTCGTCGAGAGGCTGCTGGCCGGGCGGGCGTAAGAAGGCGCCTCCGGCGTAAGAAAGCGCCTCCGGCGTAAGAAGGCGCCTCCAAGCCTGCGCAGCCGCCTTTTAGCGGCCCGCAAAGGCAGGATTGCACGACCCAAACGAGGAACGGCGGCGAAGGCAAAGGCGGAGCCGCCGGAAGGCCGCGCGCTCACAGCACGTGGACGGTGAGCGCCAACGGGTCGATTTCGGCCATGACTTTCGTGGCGTATCCGAGGGCGTCGCCGTCGGCCTCGACCAACTCGGGCCGGTCGGCGGTGACCGTCGCCGAGCGCATGCGCCGCAGGTCGATTGTGCCCGCCGAGGGCAGAATCGTCCGGCGCACGCCGATTCCCTGCAGGCCCATCCGCCGCATGACGTCGCCCCAGCCGAAGATCCAGCCCTTGGTGTCCACAAGCACGAGGTCGAGCCAGCCGTCGTCGATGCGGGCGTCCGGCGCGAGCACGAAGCCCGCGGGAAGCCGCGCGCAATTGGCGAAGAGGATCGACCTGGCCTCGACCCGGAAGCTGTTCGAGCCGTCGCCGGCCACCACCATCGCGTTCACGCGCGAACGCCGCATGAATTTGAAGCCGGAGACGAGGTAGGCGCCCCAGCCCATGGCGTGCTTGAGCCCGTGGTCGGCGTCGTTCATGACATCGGCGTCGAAGCCCATTCCTGCGATCACCAGGAACGGCTCGCGCCCGACGAAGGGCCGCGCATCCGGCCCCATGTCGGCGATCTGCGCAAGTTCACCCTCCGTCGGCTCCGGGGCTCCGATTCTGCCGACGTCGATCCGCTGCGGCCTTCCGGTCAAGGCCACCATGGCGAGGTTGCTCAGCGAGGAGCCGAGCGGCAGGTTGAGGTTGCGGGCCAGCAGATTTCCCGTTCCGAGCGGAAGGATGCCGAGCGGAACGTCGGTTCCGGCAAGCTGCCCGGCGACGGTGCGCACCGTCCCGTCCCCGCCCGCGGCAATCACCACGGCGGGCCCTTCCGCCAAGGCGGCGCGGGTTTGGCCCGCTCCCGGATCGTCGGGGGTTGTGCCGTACCAGCGGGTCGCGGAGTATCCGGCGTCGGCCGCGGCCTGTTCGACCACCGCCCTAAGGTCCCTCATGTCCCCGATCTTCGTGGGATTGACGACGACGGCCACTGTTCTCTTGCCCGTCTCAGCGGTTTTCTGCGGCAGGATCCCGGTCGCCGCCGCGTTGGCGTGGACGAGTCGGCTCCTCAGGGCTCCGATCGAGGCGCGATTGTGCAGCGAGAGGCCGAGAGCCGCGAGAGCCAGCGCGAGTATCAGCCACCAATGCCATGTCATACTCCAAGGTTAATGCGATCGAAGAGTAGGAGGAGTCATCTGCGAGCACTGGGGGCAACGACGTAGAATTGTCCCCATGATCGACATCCGCTTTGTACGTGAGAATCCCGATGCGGTGCGCGAGTCCCAGCGCCGCCGCGGCAACGACGAGGCCTCGGTGGATGCGCTGCTGGCCGCCGACGAGGCCCGCAGGTCGGCCCTTCAGGCCTTCGAGACTGCCAGGGCCTCGCAGAAGGAGCTCTCGCGTTCGATCGGAAAGGCAAGCCCCGAGGAGCGCCCTGCCGTCCTCGCCGAAGCGAAGGAGCTGGCCGAGCGCGTCAAGGAGCTGGAAGCCGCGGCGAACGAAGCCGAACAGGAATATCTTCAGGCCAATGCCGCGATCCAGAACATCGTGCTGGAGGGCGTTCCGGCCGGCGGCGAGGAGGATTACGAGGTCCTCAAGCACGTGGGCGAGCCTCGCGTCTTCGACTTCGAGCCGAAGGACCACCTCGACGTCGCCGAGGCGCTCGACGCGATCGACATGGCGCGCGGCACGAAGGTCTCCGGCTCGCGCTTCTACTACCTCAAGGGCGTGGGCGCGCGGCTCGAGCTCGCGCTGCTGACGATGGCCGTCGATCAGGCGGAGGCCGCCGGCTTCACGATGATGACCACGCCGACCCTCGTCAACCCTGACATCATGGCCGGAACCGGCTTCCTGGGCGCGCACTCGGACGAGATCTACTACCTTCCCGCGGACGACCAGTACTTGGTCGGCACCTCCGAGGTGGCCCTGGCCGGATACCACAAGGACGAGATCGTCGACCTTTCGAACGGCCCGCTGCGCTACGCCGGGTGGTCCTCCTGCTATCGCCGCGAGGCCGGCTCCTACGGCAAGGACACGCGCGGGATCATCCGCGTCCACCAGTTCAACAAGGTGGAGATGTTCTCTTACTGCCGCGTCGAGGAGGCCGAGGAGGAGCACCGTCGCTTCCTCGCGTGGGAGGAGGAGATGCTTGCGAAGGTCGAATTGCCCTACCGCGTCATCAACACCGCCGCCGGCGACCTGGGCTCCTCGGCCGCGCAGAAGTTCGACTGCGAGGCCTGGCTCCCCACTCAGAACCGCTTTATGGAGGTCACGTCGACGTCGAATTGCACCACCTTCCAGGCGCGGCGGCTCGGCATCCGGGAGCGGTTCGACGGCGAGACCCGCACGGCGGCCACGCTGAACGGGACCCTCGCGACCACTCGTTGGCTGGTCGCCCTGTTCGAAAACCATCAGCGCCCCGACGGCTCGCTGTACATCCCCGAGGCGCTGCGGCCATACCTTGGCGGGCGCGAGAGCTTCGAGCCCGTTGCCTGACGAGCGCTTAGGTTCCGAGAAACGCTCGACTTCGCCATTCGGCGAGCAGCCTTCCGCCGCTCGCCGAAGCCGAGCAGGCCGTTCGACAGATTCCGGCACGCCGGGCGGTTCCGGCTCTCCTCACGGCTCTGAAACCGTCGGCCACCGTTTGCCTTCGGAAGCCTCGGGTTCCTTCTGCAACCGCGGCAATTCGTCGGCCGAGCGCGAAGACCCTTCCCTCGTTTCTGAGGCTTCGCGCAAACCCGCAACTCCGAAACCTTTGGCCGAGGGGTCGGCAAAACCGCGGGCCGCTGCAGTCATGAAGTCTCTGGCCGAGGCGGTCGAGGAGTCCGGCCTGCCCGGGGCGGGGCCGGATCTGTTTGTGGCCCTCGATATCGACGGAACGGTTCTTCGGCACAACAACACGCTTTCGCCGCGGGTGGGCGAGGCGATCGCGGCGCATATGAGGGCGGGGACGCGGATTTGCCTGGCCACCGGCAGGGGCATCTACGGCACTCGCGAGGCTTTGGACAAGGTCGGCATCGCCGACGGGCTGGCCGTGTGTTCCAACGGGGCGATCACCCTGGATTTGGCGCGGGATGAGGCGTTCAACGTCCACACCTTCGATCCTTCGCGGCAGGTCGCGGCTTTGCACGCCGAGCTTCCCGAGGCGCTGTACGCGGTGGAGTCGCTCGACGAGCCGCGGCGCTTGACCGCGCATTTCCCGGACGGCGAGCTGACGGGGCCGTCGGTCGTCGTGCCAATCGACGAGCTGGCGGTTCCCGACGCGACTCGCTTGACGGTTCGCTACCCGGGCATGGGCGCGGGCGAGCTCATGGACGCGGTGCACGCGGCGGGCTTGCGCGGCGTCGAGTACGCGATCGGCTGGACGGCCTGGCTCGACGTCTCCCCCGAGGGCGTCTCGAAGGCTGCCGCGTTGGAGGATGTCAGGCAGAGCTGCGGCGCCGCGCCGTCTTCCACGCTTGCGGTAGGCGACGGCGGCAACGACGTCGAGATGCTCGGCTGGGCAGGCCTCGGCGTCGCAATGGGCGACGCCGGCCCGTCGGTCAAGCGGGCCGCCGACGCCGTCACCATAGGCGTCGACGCCGACGGCCTTGCCCTCGTCCTCGAACTGCTGCTGTAGCGCTTGGGCTTAAGCACGACAGCAAATGTTTATTACCTTTAAGGACTTAAACAGGGTAATGATCTTTTTCAGATGAGTAACAAATCCTGAAGATCAGTTTTCAGAAAGATACGCATCAGCCCTGTTTTAAAAGTGCTTACTCAGGCAGAACACTCCTCTTTTCACGCTCGTTTATATCTGCAATAACTTTCTTGATTTCGGCCGAAGAAGCCGCATCTTGAGTTTCCAGGCATTCGACAGTCAATTCTAAGTTACGCTTAGCCAGGTTAGTTTCCGTCGCAAGTTCGTTAACAAACTTACTCAGAAAAACCATCAAATTATTATCATTAGCACCATCAGCTCCGATGCCTATTCTCGAATCTTTCTTGATCAAACCTCCGCACAACTTCCCGTGCTGTTTCACCGATTCAACCGCATCAAGAAGATTTCTCTCTATTCCCGGTAGATCGTTACCTATCACACCTTCCCTTACCTCAGTCCCATTGCCACTCTGGTCCTTTTTAATAGACAACGTTCCACCATTTTCTGGATCTATAGCAGCGAAATTTACGCCATACGGCTTTTCAGCCTTAAGACGCTCCTCCTCGGTAGGCCCCCCTTTGCCAGTGCCGCCGTTTCTACCAGTCACATTCGCAACATTATAGTCCAGTTTAGCTTTTAATTCTTTTTCACTTTTCTTAATCTCTTCATTTAAATCTGTTAAACATCCTTCAAATGCAGTCATTGCACCATCATAATTTCCATTACCGTTTGCTTTGCTAACCTCCTCCCTGTCATCGGCCACCTTTTCCACGATCTGCAGACCTGCGCCCCCGACGGCAAGCGCCACCCCTGCCGGGCCAACCCCCGTCGCGACTGTCGCAACGGCCGCAACCACAGCCGCGCCAATGGCAGCCGTTGTCGAGACTTTGAGCCCAGCTTTGGCTGTCGAAGGAGTCGCAGCCTTACTGAATACATCCGTTGCGCTGTTGACGATGTTAACGACTCCCTGCCGAGCCTTCGCAAAGACCTGTTGCTCTCCAGCCAAAGCGCTCCCGCCCGCACACAGCAATTGAAAATTGCCGTTGACTGCGCCCGGCATCGCATGCGCATATTTCGTTCTAAAAGCATACCAAGAGGCACCCTCCATGGCATCGTCGTGGTCCACTATTAAGGTACGAAGGTAGAAAGCAAGATCACTGCTCCCCGTTACACCCGTATCACCACCCGCAACTGCAAGTAAATCGTATGCGTTCTTAAAATTTCCCCCACTTCCGCAGAGCTCATCCACTATCGGATTCGGATCAGGCAAACTCAACCATGGTTCCAGAGCTCGATCAATCCTATTGTTGACTTGCTGGAATCCATCTGCAAAATTATGCTGATTAATGAACTTATCATCACTGTTATCGTCGGCGTATCGGACACCTTTATCTTGGGTCTTTGTCAGATCTCCGCCTCCCTGCAAGTTATTCCCATCGAAAGTGGGGGGCGTGAGCTTGTAAGTGTGAGGCATCTTTGAGAGGTCCGGATCGGGTCCAAAAGGACTCGTTCGCGGCGGAGCTAACTTCCTCTTAAAAGAATAACCACTACCATCCCTAGTATAAGTGCTTTTATCAACATGGTCTTTCAGCACCTGCCAAACATAGGCATCTATAGCAGCGCGTTTAAGCTCAGCAATAGGAGAAAACCCAGTTTTCCCGTCTGCGACGGACAACCCGTCATACGCAGAATTGTCGGTTCGCATAGCGTCAAAACCCTCAAGGCCCATCGCTTTTCCTCCTGGAACGATTGATTGGAGATGGACTGCCCACTACAGTCGCGTGATTGACGTTGCTCATGCTACCACCTTCAGATACTCATGTCGATATAGTGACACAGTTCATCGAAAGTGCGTCAATGATTGAACTGTGTATTCAAGGGTTTAACTGTCGGTGATGCTACAGGCAGCCGCGGATGGGACAGCTGGAAAATTAATCTGAGCAAGCAGTGCAATCGCAAGATAGTACGGCAGCAATAATGGACGGGCACATTGAAGTTCATAAAACGCGAAGACTGTTCGGCGGAACGAAGACGGTCAGAGAGAATGCGGACCCATGCGCATAATTGACAGCACAGGACTAGCCAAATCGGCTCACCATGGACGCTTTTCCCCGTTTCGGCGTCGGCCGTCTAAACTAACGGAATGACCAATACGCCGAGCATCGTCCAGACCGCGCAGCCCTTCCTGCTGGCGGTCTGTCGAATGCCCGGCGCCATCGCGGACGACGAGCTTGAAACCGTCATCGACTGGGGCCGTCTCGACCCGAACAGCGGCATCGAAGCGATCTCCCTCGTCGACGAAGACGCCGTCGACCCCGCGAGTCTCGATCTCTCGCGGTATTCCGGAGTGATCATCACCGGCTCCCCCTTCGGGTTCGGGCAGGACGAGAACCGCAAGAGCCGCGAACACCAGGTCATGGAACACCGCATCCTCGCGCTCAGCAAACGTCTCGTGGAAGAGGACGTCCCGACCCTCGGGATCTGCTTCGGCCTCCAGGCGATCGTCAAAGCGCTCGGCGGCGAGCTCGTCGAGGGATACGGCGAGGACCTTCAGGCCCCGCGTATGACCCTCACGCCCGAGGCCGCCGCCGACCCCCTGACCGCCGACATGCCCCAGGTCTTCTACGGGTACACGGGCCACGCAGAGGCGGTGGGCGACGTGCCGGGCGACGGCGTCGTGCTCGCCACGGGCGACTATTGTCGCGTCCAAATGGTGCGCTGGGGCGAGAACGTCTACGGGACCCAGTTCCATCCCGAGATCACCCGCGAAGGGATGCGCATCCGCATCAACACCTACGGCGACACCTACTACCCGGCGGATGAGAGAGCGGCGGTCATCGCCCGTTGCGACGCCGCCGAGGTTGCCGAATCCAACCGATTGATCACGAAGTTCGTAGCCAGATACAGTTCGTAGCCAGATACAGGCGGTGATCGCATGTCCATTGCTTTTCGCGACTCCGAGCGCTCGACGGTCGGGCTCGAATGGGAAGTCCAGATCGTCGATCCGAAAACGTTGAAACTGGGCCACAACGCCAAGTGGATCCTGGCGGAGGTTCGCCGCCGGGGATGCAGTCTCGTCAAAGGCGAGATGCACCAGAATATGCTCGAGTTCGTCTCCCGCAAGCGTGTGAGCGTGGCCGAATGCGCGGCCGACATGGAGGAGGCGATCGACGCCGCGTTGCCCTATGCGGGGGAGCTCGGCGTCGGGTTTTCCGGCGGAGGCTCGCACCCCTTCGCGCACCCGAGCGACCAGCCGGTCTCCGAGACGGCGCGCTACAGGGAGCTTGTGGAACGCACTCGTTACTGGGGGCGGCAGATGGTGATCTTTGGCACGCATGTGCACGTCGGCGTCGAGGACCGCCGGAAGGTCGCCCCCATCCACAACTTTCTCAGTGCCAAAATCGGCCATCTGCTGGGAATATCGGCGGCCTCCCCCTACTGGGACGGCGTCGACACCGGATACGCCGACAACCGGGCGATGATGTTCCAGCAGCTGCCGACGGCCGGCCTGCCGATGCACCTGAACTCGTGGGGCGACCTTGAAAGGATCGCCGGGGACCTCGTCGACGTCGGCGCCATTCGCGAATACAACGAAATCCGCTGGGACGTCCGGCCCTCCCCCGGCTTCGGCACGATCGAGGTGCGCGCTTGCGACTCCGCCACGAACCTCGCGGAAATCCGCGCCATAGCGGCCTTCGTTCACGCCCTGGTCGAGACGGCTTCGCGCGAGCTCGACGCCGGGCGCCCGCTTCTCTCCCTGCCCTTCCACCTCCTCGAAACCAACAAGTGGAGGGGCGCCCGCTACGGGGCGCACGCCGAGCTCGTCGAGTCCGCCGACGGCGAATGCGCGCCGCTCGCCGAAACCCTTCCCGACCTGCTCGCGTGGATCGAGCCCGCAGCCGAGTTCCTCGGCTGCGCGGAGGACCTGGCCGCGGTGCCCGAACTGATCGCCTCGCCCGCAGCGGACAGGCTGCGTGCGGCCGCGGGGCCCGACGGCGACCTCAAGGCCGTCGCGGCCCACGCCCTCGCTGAATTCAACGCCGGCCGCCCGATACAGCCGGACCCGATCGGGGCAGACCCGGCCGCGGAGAACCCGTGAAGCACAGCTGAAGCGAAAGGCATGTGAAGAGCGGACTCAATCGGGCAGGGCCTCTAGCGGACCAGGCTCGAACGGGCCGGACTCAATCGGGCAGGGCCTCAATCGAGCCAAGCGCGGTTGAACCAAACCCGATCGAGCCAAAGGGGCCGTGAAGAGCGGCCGGAGCGAAAGCCTCGAGAGCCAGTCCAGCCGCGAGGCATGCCAAACGACGATTTGTGCGCGGCTACGGTCGGCAGGCCCGTCGGCTGCATTCCCGATGCGCCGCCGGGGCTCGCGCGCCTATCTTCGCAATGAGCCGCGCAAACCGACCGCGCGGCGATAGGATAGTTCCGACGGCGAAAGGAATTCTATGGCAGCGCATGCGCGGCGCTTCGGCGCCTGGGCGGTTCTCCTCCTGTTTGCGCTGACCGTATTCGCCGTCGCCCCCCGCTCTGCCCAGGCCGCAAAGGGCGCAAACGCCGCTGGCGCATCCTCGCGTCAGCTGGCGCAAAAGCAGGCGGAGAGAGAGCGCTCTGCGGGAGCGGCAAACGGCGCGCCGTCGGCCAATCGAGCCGCAGCGGGTTCGCGCGGCTCCGCGCCGGCTTCCGGGGCACAAGCCACGGCGAAGGGTGGCAAGCGCCGCACCGTCGTCGTCGTAACCGGCGGCGTGCGCTGGGATCAACTCGACCACGCCAGGGCCCCCAACCTGGCCCAGCTCGGGGCGTCGGGCGCGATGGCCAACCTCGTCCCGCTCGCCACTCGCGGGGCCCCCTGCCCCGTCGACACCTGGCTCGCGTTCTCCGCCGGACGCCAGATCTCCGAACGCGCGATATCCACCACCCCCACGTGCGCCCAGCCGCCCGTGGCCGCCGGCGACGTCCTCCCCAACTGGGACCGCTACACGCGCGCGCTCGCGGCCACCGACCAGAAGGCCAGGCTCGGCCGCTTCGCCGAGTCCCTCCACAAAGCGGGAGTCACCACACACAGCATCGGCGACGGCGGCGCCTACGTGCTGGCAAACGGCTCGGGAGACGTTCCCGCCAACCACACGCCGAACCCGCTCACCGTCAAAGAGCTCGGCGAAGAAACGGCCAGGAGCGCGGCCAAGTACGACCTCACGATCGTCGACGCCGACGCCGAAAGCTACGCCTCGGACCAAGAACGCGACGCGGCGCGCCAGCTCTTCCAAGAGCAGCGCAAGGAGCTGGAGAACGACCAACAGCCCACCCCGACGCCGACGGACGGCATCGGCCCGGAGAACCCCACGCCGCCCGACACCGTGGACGGCTCCACCCTCCAGCCCGACCGCCGGGCCTTTTCGGCCATCAACACGCTGCGGGTCGAGTCGATCCTCGAACGGGTGCCGGCGGGAACGCGGGTCGTCATCATGTCCGCCGTGGACATCGACACATACTCCTACATGCAGCTGTTCGTCATGGCCGACGTCTCCACGAAGGGCCGGATCATCCCCGTCGGGTTGGCCGGCAGCGACTCGGTTCGCCACGAGGGGCTCATCCAGATGCTCGACGTCGTGCCCACGCTGTTCGAATGGGCCGGCGCGGACCGCACGGGAATCGCCGGATCTCCCATATCGGTGGCGAGAACCGCCGACGCCTGCGAGCAATCCCAGCCCTGCTACACGAACCGCGTGGACGAGCTCGCGGACCAATCCCTCCACGCGAACAAGATGCGCACCTTCCGGGGCGAATTCATCCAATACATGACCTGGGCCGCCATCGGATACTTCCTCTTGTCGCTCTTCTTCTTCGCGCGGCGCTTCTACGCCTCCACCCTGGGGCGAAGGCGCGCCTACGCCAAGCTGTGGCAGTGGCTGGGGCTGACTCTCTCGGCGCTGCCGCTGGCGAGCCTCGTCGCCAACTACTTCGGCTGGTGGTCCGCTTCCAGGCCGTACGTCGCCCTTTTCGGCGGCAGCTGGATCGGGGCGGCCGCCGTCGCCGCAGCCGTCCTCCCCCTCGCGCGGCTGCATTCGCTCGCGCCGCTGACGGTCGTCTCTTGCTCGACGGCGGCGCTCGTGGCGATCGACGCCGCGACCGGATCCGAGCTCATGGCCGACTCCCCCGTCGGATTCAACCTCCTGACCGCCGCCCGGTTCTACGGCATAGGCAACGAAGCGTATGCCCTCCTCGCATCCGGGGCCCTCATCGGGCTGGCCTTCCTGGGCGTGTGGCTGCGAAGATGGGGCAGGTTCGCAGCGGGCGGCGTCGTTCTCTTCATCGGCCTCGCGATCGGCGCGATCGACGCCCTGCCCTCCATGGGCGCCGATTTCGGCGGCGTCCTTTCCTTCGTCCCCGCGCTCGGCCTCCTCGTCCTGATGGTCGCCAAGCTGCGGCTGTCGTGGCGACGGCTCCTTGTGGTCGGAACGGTGACGATGGGCGCCGCCGTCGCGATCGCCGTCGTCGATTGGATGCGCCCGGCCGAGGCGCGCACCCACCTTGGACGATTCGTCCAGTCGGTGGTCGACGGGGACCTGCTCGCCGTCGTCGGCCGCAAACTCAGCACGAACATTCGGCTGCTCTCAGCGTCGACGCACCGGTGGGTGGTGCTGGCCGCGCTGCTTCTCTTCTTCCTTTGCCTCATTCACCTCGTGCGCGTCCCTAAGAATCCCGACGGCGCAGGCGGCGCCCTCCCACGGGCAGGCGGCACCCTCTCCCGCGTAAGCGGCGTTCCCTCGCCTGCAGGCGACGTTTCCTCTCCTGCAGGCGACGCCCTCTCAAGCGCAACGGACCGCGCAGAAGCGGACGCAGGCGCGGCCGTCAGGGTAGAAACCGCCGTCGCCGCCCAGCCCGTATGGACCGGAACAGCGCAAGAGGGAGGCCGCACAGAGCGCACGGAAACGGGCGCATTGGGAGAGGAAACATTGGGAGAGGACGCCATCGAAGGAAGGTCGAAGTTAAAGCGCGCGATCGCGTGGTGCCACATGTGGGCGGAGCTTGTCTGGCTTCGCCTGCGGGAATGGGCACGGCGGACGAGGATCCGGGCGGAGGAGAGCTGGTCTCTCCGGCCGCTGGAAGGCCGGACGTTCGAAGGTCTTCGCCTTGGCCTCATCTCGTTGGGCGTGTGCATGGCGCTCGCTTTCGGGCTCAACGACTCCGGCATCGTCCTGCCGGGCATGGCGGCGATACTCGTCATACCCGGCATCGCCGTCGCCGCGGTCAAGGACCGGGAAGGCGGAAGACGCGAAGTCGGAGGAAACGAACCGGCCGAAGCGTGACAGTCACTGGCACTCCCCTATCGTCGCATGTCCGACGTCGTCAATGGGGAGGAGGATCCGCTCCCTGTGCGCGTTCGGAAGGTATGCGCTAGAATCGACGTGCCTATCAAACAATGGAAGGTTGACAGAGCGGCCGAATGTGACGGTCTTGAAAACCGTTGTGCGGCGACCCCGCACCAAGGGTTCGAATCCCTTACCTTCCGCGGACAAAGGGACATTCACGCAACCGAGGGAGAGACATGAACTACCAACTGCGAGCGGTCACCATTCGAACCAACAACTCCCTGGAGGGCATGACGCAGATAGGCAATCTGTGGACGGACATCATGAATGGCAAGTTCAATCTGGACCTCCCCCCGAATGGGACGATCATCTCCCGTTACTCCAATTATGAAAGCGACGAATCCGGCAACTACGACCTGAGCGTCATGGCCGTGAAGAAGGATTTCGTCGAACAGCTGGAGGCCGAAGCGAAGAAGGGGCGTTTCCGCGTCTACCGGGGGGAGACCGACGACGGCGACGTCGCAGCCGCCACCGAGCTCGCCTGGCAGCGGGTGTGGAACGACACGCAATCCGGCGAGCTCAAGCGCGCATTCACCGTGGATTACGAGCTGAGCGAGATCGAGAGCGGGAAGACCACCTGCACCGTCTACATCGCGCTGCCTTAAGAGGCCTTCTCCCGCTGCCCAGCCGGCCTTCGCGGCGTCCGTCTACATCCGCTTCTTCTTGCTGCGTTTGACCCAGTACATTGCGTAGCCGAGAAGCACGAATAGGACCAGCATCACCACACAGTAGAGGGTTACGGCACCCCAGCCAATCTGGCGTCCGTTAAGGAAAAAGTACGGGAAGGGGCTGTCTTCGTTCTCGGGAATTGGGACGTTGAAAACGATCCCCCGAACCAAGGCGTAGAAGAGGTAGGCAAGGGGAAGGGCCGGCCACAGCAGGGGCTCGGTCCGGCGGTAAGAGCCGCGCGGGTCGAAGAACAGCCAGTCTGCGGCCACGAGGATCGGGACGATGAAGTGGACCGTCAAATTGTCGTAGGCCAGCACCTCGGAAGGGTCGGTCTTCGGCAACAGCAGAATTCCGAAGGTGAAGAAGGTCATGAGAATGGCGGTGGTCACCGCCGCCTTCACGCGAAGGTACCCCTTCGACCTGAGGACCCCTGTGCAGTTGACTGCAAGCAAAACCAAATGCAGGCCAAAGAAAAGCACCACCAAAGAATTCGATATCATCGTGTAATAGGTAAACTGAAACCATTTGAACGGATACATCTGCACGTAGACACCTGTCACTCCCAGAAGGACGATTGCCAGGGCGTTGACCATTTGAATGCCGCGGCGCTTCACCGCCACTCGCTTTGCTTCCATCTTCGGTATCGCTTTCCTCTTTCCTCGTTCGGTCCTTTTCAGACTTGATCCCTAAGCGTCAATTCTAGCACGGACGTTCGACGATCGCCCAAGCCGACTGAGGCGGACAAAGTAGGCGAGGTCGGTGAATTGAAGGCAAAACCGGAGGCAAAACAGCGCAGAAGGTTTGCGAAGAGAACGCCATGCCGAAGGCAAAACCGCGTAGAGCAACGAATCCGGAGATACGAAGCGCGCTGCAGAAACCGCAGTCAACACGGCGGGCCAAATGCCCTCGCCGGCGGGGATGCTCGGTGTACGATGAAGTAGCTCACCACACTTTGAACGAAGTGACTCACCCATTTCGAAAGGGCTTCGATGAAGAACTCGGCTTTTGCCGCGAGCGCGGCCTGCCTCTGTCTCCTGCTCTCATCGTGCGGCTCGGATTCCGCCCCCGCAACGCACAACGCCTCCAATGTCGCAGCCACCGCCGCGTCAAACGGCGGTTCAGCCTTATCGGGGGCCGACTCCGCGACGTCGAGCGTCAACTCCAAAACGCCGGGGGCGGGCGGCGCTTCGGCGTCGTCGGGCTCCTCGGACGGCGGCTCCCCGAGCAACCGAAGGAACCCGAAGCCTTCGCCGGCGAGCAGCGTCGGCAGGGCGAGCAAGGCCTCGGTTCTGGCGTCTGTCAAGTCGATGGCGTCCGCGCGCGTGACAATGCAGGTCTTCTCGAACGACGCCGCCAACGCAAACCCCACGAATAAGGACTTCGGCGGGGTCTATGACGTGACATGGAGCGGGAACGAGGCGGCGTCGGTTTCGCCGTCGGATCCCAAAGCCGACGTCGGGCATTTGTTCTGGAAGGGGAAGTTCGCCTACCTCTTGCGGCACGCGGAACGCGAAACTGTGCAGGCCGAGAAGACGGTCTTCTCCGTCGGGCGGGTGAACGCGCCGCTTGCGCAGGAGCGGCAGGCGGGCTTCGCGCCATGCGCCCAAGACGGCACATTCCGCGTGCGCGAGGCCACGATCGAGTACGACCCCGCCTCGCAGGCCGTCACGCGACTCGATCTGACGACCGAATCGACCGACCTCAAGGTGCCCAACAGCTCGCGGGCCGTCTCATGCCGGCTCGTCATGGCCTTCTCCCAGGTCGCACGGAGCTGAACGCTCACGGGCCTTGTCCCGCCAGTCCTCCTCGCCCACTCCCAGGCGGAGCTGAGTTCAGGCGTCTCTTTCCGACCCCTTCCCTTTCCAGCCCCTTCCTTCTCTTTGGTCGCGCGAATCTGAGGGGCGGCTCCGCCTTCCCTCGGAATCCGCCTTCCTCCTCTCAAATCTCGCTGAGCCGCGGGGTTAGAGCACCCGCTAAACGGCGCTCGCCGATCCAGCCCGCAGGTACGCCGCCACCGCGAAGCACAGTTTCGAGGCCGCATTCGTCGGCGGCGGACAGGCTCACGCTCACCGGCGCGGGCAAGCTCAGCAGGCTCAGTCCATAGGCCAATGGGCAACAGACCCGGTGGATCGAGTGCAACAAACACGCTATCCTTGATGGTACTGGAGACGTCGCATAGTCCGGTCGAGTGCGCCTTCCTGCTAAGAAGGTAGGGGTTCAAAGCCCCTCGCGGGTTCAAATCCCGCCGTCTCCGCAGAGCCTAACCGCTTTACGCGAGCCCCGGCCTTTCTTATAGCCGGGGCTTTGCTGTTTGCGACACTGCTGGCGTCAGTGCCTCCGCTGCTTCCCTCCGCAGTGCTCGGACGAAACTGAAGGCACTGTGTTCACCTATCTACCTACCCGCTGTCGGGAAACTCGGGCAGATGGACCAGAGACTTTACACCTGCACTCTGGCCGCCAGCCTGTTGAGCTCGACCTCAACCCTCGGCCAGCTTGGAGCATCGAGAGCAATCTTCCACTTGCCGTAATCTTCGGCATAATTCGGGAGCCAGAGAGTGCGGATGTTCCCATAACGACAGAGGTCAAAGCCCCCGCAACGCCTCTTCCACCACAGGCCTGTTCGGACGATTGGTGTGGATCTTCCATTGTCCAAAGCCCTCACCATAACCCGGCGACCAGCGGGCGTGGCCTTGAGCAGTCACCCCGAGGAACATGGACGTCCACAGCGGGGCTTCGCTAATGTTGCCCGCCCCTTCTCTCCATCGGGCGATCGCACGGCTGACCGTCTCGATCTCGAGGTCCGGCAGCCAGTCGTCCCACGACTCGCCTCTCCAGACCACCATGTTGTACATCAGACGGGTGCCGGCCTCCTCGTTGACATTGGCGAGAAGCCCGAGCTTCGTCCAACCGTTGGCGTTCTCATTCGCCTTGCGAGTCAGAACCTCGACGATTCGCGACATGTAATGGGTATCAACCTCCTGAAGCGGGGTTAGCAAGGCCGATTCTTCATTCGACGGTTCCATATCAGTTCCACATCAGTTCAGCTGGCAGAGCTGCGCGGTCTTCTAGCTCGAACCCAGGGTCTCTAGACTCGTTAGAGTGAAATCCAGTGATCGTGCATCACTCCCGACCAAACCGAGAAGTTGAAACTCGAGGTTTTACCCCTGCTCCCTGGCTAAAAGCTTATCGAGCTCGGCCTCGACCCTCGGCCAATTGGGAGCATCTCGCGTTATTCGCCACGCCCCATAGTCGGCTGCATACTCTGGGAGCCAGAGAGTGCGAACGTTACCATCAGACTGCAAAACCGCACCAAAAAACATCGCTGTCCATTTTGGAAAATCTCCAACAATCAATTCTTGTTGCCAATCATAGAAAATGTCGGCTAATGCTTTTAAAGCAAGTTCAGGGAACCATTTATCGTACTTTTTCCCCTTCCACACCACAGCGATATAAGTGAGCACGCTTGGATTATCTGGAGACTGATTCACCAACAGACCAAGTTTAGTCCACCCTTCGGCTCGTTCATCCGCGCAGTCCTCCATGATCTGGAAAACATGACCCATGTAACGAGTATCGATCTCATGGGACGGAGGTAGCTTATTGATTGTCATGATTAATCTTCCTTCGCTTTAGGAGTTTTCATTTATAATAACAAGCATTATTCTCCCACAAAAGTATGGGAAAGCAACGCTATTGCATGGCTTCCAAACCACGCTCCACGTTGGAAAAGGAGCGCGAGGAACAGAGTTCTTCCAGCCCTTCGGAGGCAATCGAATCAACGTGAGTCACGATGGTTTCAGGCCGTCCATGTATGGAGCCGGTTTCTTGCATGTAGGTGTGGACCCAAGAGTCTTCGGGCAGGTCGCGGGTGATTGAACGCTCGTACTTTTGATAAAGGTCCGGATGATTCACGTGCTTCTCGTGGCTGGTGAGGTTGAGGTTCGTCTCCTTCATCTCCAACTTGCTCACAATCTCCCTTCCGTCTGGATCGAGTTGTTCGTATGCACTTTCCCAGTCATGGGCCGGGTTAGATGGGTCGGCGATGGATTGACGCATCTGTTCGACATGCGGGGCGGCGTCGGCATGCTTGCCGCCAAAGACGGTCACCGGGTCGTACTCGCTGTTGAGGATCCGGTGGCGGGCGGGATCGATCAGGTGAGAGTTGACCCTGTGGCCTGCCTGGTAGTGATAAATCTGGCCGGTGACGGGATCTTTGAGCGGACTGACAGAGCCCTTGTTCATGTCCCGATAGAGTTTGCGCTCGGCGACGTCGGCGCTTCCTCCCAGGCGGCGGCGGGCGACGTTTCGGCCGCTGTGAACCGTCTCCACGCCCAAGAAGTTGCCTTTCTTGTCGAAATGATAATCCGCATACGCGCCATTGCCGCGCCTGCCTCCGTTGTGAAGAGCCCGGCGTTCGACGCTGCCGCCGGGAACCAGCGGCTTGGGCGGCGGCGGGTTGAAGGACTTGCCTCGGCCGAGGGCGTTGGCGAGGGCGGGGGCTGCGTCGTCGGCCTGCCCCGCGGCCTTGCGCACGCCTGCGCCCGAGTGGTTGGCCAAAGCGTTCTTGAACTTGGTGAGCACGTTCTTCGCCCCGTCGGCCAGCTGCCCGAGGGCGTGGCCGGAATGGAACAGATCCTTGATGTGCCCGCGCAGCACAGTGGCCGAATGGAGAACCTGGCTCGCGACGTCCTCGATGATAAACGGCGTCAGGGCGCCGAGGGACAGGAATTCCATGACTGTGTACTTCGCCAGGGAGGAGACCGTGTCGCTGATGCGGTCGCGCACGAGGTCGTGGACGACCTGCACCGCCACCGAGACCCCCAACAACGACGTCGCCATGCCCTCGGACAAGCCTCCGACCATGCCGATATGCCGGGACATGTCCGTTTGATGAGACCTGTAGGCGGCGATCGTGACGCCCTCGGCGCCGTCCATGTCCTCGTTGACGGCGCGGGCGAGGACGGCCGAGTTCTCATTCAGGCTGCCCCCGATCGAGGACCACGTCTGGGAAAAGGCGCGGACCTCGCCGGGATTGCCCGTCAGATCGTTGAGCCAGTCCTTCAAAGGCGAGAAATGCTCGATCACCCACGCCAACCCCCACGACAACAGCTTGCCGAAAGGGTCGCGGGCGAGGTCGGCCATGTCGAGCGCTCCGCCCAACCCGGCGAGAGAGCCTGCGAGCCAGGACTTCGCCTGCAACGCCTGGGTCAGGCCTTCCCCGTCCTCGATCAGCCCCAGCCCCGCCAGGGCCGACGGCTCGTCCTCGCCCCGAGCAGCCTTCGCATAAACAGCCATGATCGCCTTGCCTCCTATAAGAACTTCTTGCTCGCGTCGGCCAGTAACGGCCGGCGTTCGGCGAACGACGCCCCCTTCACGCCAGCCCCGTCTCGACGGTGCGTATATGGGCGGCCTGCTCGGCGTCGGAAGACTCGAAATCGTCGGCTGCGGCCCGCAGCCCGGCCGCCGTCTCCTCCAGAGACTCGCCCACAGCCTCAATCGCCGCGTCGGCCACGGTCTTCACAATTGTCAATGGAGGGACGAAGAACTGACACATGATCCCAAAAGCGCCGGAAGACAAAGTGGCTCCCGAGGTCTTGCGGGCGCTAGACACCCCGCCGACGACGTCGTCGACTGCCCGCGAATGATCACGCAGCCCCTGCGGGTTGACATTGAGATTCTTCACGGCTGACCGCCCTTGTCATCGTCCTCTCCGCTGCGGCGGAAGGCCAGTCCGCCGGCGCTCCCCGACCGTCCGGTCAGGCCCGCCAGTCCGCCGCCCGGTTGCCCCAAACGCCTCGGCGTCCCCGATTCCTTGACGCCAGCCGCCCGGGGCTCGGCGTCGGCAGTCCTTTCCGTCGGCTCTTTCGGAGCGCCCGGATGCCACACACCCGACTGGCGGGCAGAGACCCCGAGCGCCTCGCTTGAACCTCGACCGGCATTGAGCAGACGGTCCGCCTCGGCCAACGCCGCAGCAGCCGTGGCCGAATCGGCCCCGAAAGTCTCATGCATCAAGCGCGCGTAACGATTCGCCGCATCCCGATGGGCCTGACGCGACGCCTCCACGACCAGCTCGGCCAACCTGTCCAATGACACGCCGGAGGCCCCGGTCGAGAACTGAATCGCCGTCAACGCCCCCGCTTGATTGACCGTCGCCGTCACCTCGCCGCCAGCGCTCTTGCCGTACCCGCGCAAACGTTCCACGGCGCCCCGCAGGGCGCGCGCCCGCGTCAAATCCCTCTGAGCTTGGGCCACCTGCCCGTCAACCGTCGCCAACGCCGCCGCCAACGACGAAAAGTCCTTCGCCACCATGATGCACTCCCTTTCACGATAGACTCGGTGGCCGCCCGCCGAACCGCGAAGATTCGCTGGACTCCGAATTGCTGAAGAAACTACTCCGCCTACGAAACCGACACTATGGGCAATGGTGCCCATTGACTTTTCAGGAGTTAATGACTTTAAAGAATCAATGAACGCTTGAGGGCGAACATGAAGGCTTGAGGGCGAACCGAATCGTCCGTAGACAAGCAGGAAACCCGCTCGTCTACAGCGAGTGCCGTTCACATTGCAGGCCCGGGCGCATCGCAGCACATCGGCCCCGTCACGGGATGGACAGATGCGTCGGCGGCCTCCGGATCCCGATCCGGCGCGTGGCCAAGTTCCGCATTCAGCCGGCGAGCCGAGGCAGCCATCAGCTCGAGCAGCCGTCGGCCTAAGACAGGAACCGACCTGGGGCAGCCGTTGGAATTTCAACCATATCGCGGCGTTTCCGAGGCCCCAGAATCGGCTAAACTAAAGTTATGCGTGTGAACATCGGCGTGGACGTCGGCGGCACGAAGATTGCCGCGGGAGCCGTTGACGACAATGGAGAGATACTTGCCCTCGTGCGGAAGCCGACGCCCGCGTCGAGCTCGAATGCAGTGGCGGACACAATCGGCGAGTGCGTGAAGGAATTGGCCGGGTCGTACGACGTCGAAGCCATAGGCATCGGGGCCGCCGGCTTTGTCGACCGCGAGCGCACAACCGTGGTTTTTGCTCCGAATCTGGCGTGGCGCAACGAGCCGCTGGCCGAGAAGGTCTCGCAGGCCATCGGGTACCGCGTCGTCGTCGAGAACGACGCGAACGCAGCCGCATGGGGAGAGTTCAAGTTCGGCGCGGCAAGCGAGCACTCGTCGGCCGTTGTCGTCACTGTGGGAACGGGGATCGGCGGCGGGATAATCGTCGACGGTGCCCTCCTGCGCGGGGCCGGAGGATTCGCGGGAGAAATCGGACATATCGTGGTCAATCCGGGAGGCCAGCGGTGCGGCTGCGGCGTTCTCGGATGTTGGGAGGCGCAGGCCTCCGGCACGGCGCTGGTTCGCATAGCGCGCCAGTTGGCCGCGGATTCACCCGTATACGGCGCACGCATGCTCAAACTGGCGGGCGACCGCGAGATCACGGGGCTGGACGTCACTCGCGCAGCACAGGCGGACGACCCGGCGGCGCTGGAGTGCTTCGCCGAGATAGCCGAATGGATCGGAATCGGAATGGCCACCCTCAGCGCGGCGATCGACCCGGAGGTCTTCGTCCTCGCGGGCGGCGTCAGCGAATCGGGGGACCTTCTCGCCGTTCCCGCGCGCACCTCCTTCGAGAAGTCGCTGACCGCGAAGGAATTCCGCCCCGCTCCCCTCGTCAAGCTCGCCACACTCGGAAACAACGCCGGCATCATCGGTGCCGCAGACTTAGCGAGGCGCTAAATGGCAGACATCCTCACCCGGATGGCAGACGGAACCCTCAAGCAACGCAACCCATTCACCGGCACGGTCGTCTGGACGGTTCCCGGACGCGGCAACCGGCCGCTCCCCTCCTCCGCCCCCGACTCCGGGCCGATAACTGACTTCGGATACACGTGCACCTTCTGTGAATCCCGCGTCCTCGAGACCCCGCCGGAGAAGTCGCGCATCCTTTCCAGCGGGGAGATCGTCAGAGGGATGCCGGTCGACGGCTTGGCGGACCCTTGGGAGTTCCGCAGGGTCCCCAACCTTTTCGAGATCGTCTCCTACGCCTACTGGGAGAAGAATTACGACTATCAGATGCCGAGGCCGGCCCGCGAGCGCATGGAGCGCTACATGGCGGACCCCGCCGGACGCGCCCATATCCAAGCGGTTCTCCGAGGGTCGGGCATGAACGAAGACGCCATGGCCGAGCGCGCCCCCGCTTTCTTCGGAGGGGGGCACGACCTCATCCTCGGGCGGCGCCACTATCTCGACGGCGCCACCGACAAGTCCCAGCTGGCCTGGGCAGGCTCGCTCACTCCCGAGGAGCATTCCCGCTATTGGACGCTCACGATCGACGCCATGCAAGACCTTTACCAGCAGAACCGCTACGTTGCGTACGTGCAGGTCTTTCAGAACTGGCTCAAACCCGCGGGCGCGTCCTTCGACCATCTTCACAAGCAGCTCGTCTCCATCGACGAGCGAACGGTCAATCAGACCGTGGAGATCGAACGCGTGCGCGCGAACCCCAACCTCTACAATGAGTCCGGGGTGGATTACGCCGCCAAGCACAACCTCGTCATCGCTGAGAACGACGGCGCCGTCGCGATCGTCGGCTTCGGCCACCGCTACCCCACGCTCGAAGTGTGGAGCCGGTCTTCGGCGATCCAACCCTGGGAGCACACTCCCGGCGAAGTGCGCCACATGTCCGATCTAGTTCACGCGATGCACGCCGCAACAGGCGGTGGAATCCCCACAAACGAAGAATGGTACTGCGCTCCCATCGACACCGACGTGGCGATGCCTTGGCGCATCCTCCTCAAGTGGCGGGTCTCCACACTCGCGGGCTTCGAGGGCAGCACGAAGATCTACGTCAACACCGTCGATCCTTGGACGCTCAGAGACAAGGTGGTGCCCCGACTGCTCGATCTGCGCGCCGAGGGCAAGCTCGCTTCGGGCATCAGCATCGCCACCGAATGCTCCTGCCGCGTCAACTCGCTCAAGTACAACCCTTACCTGCGCCACCGATAGAAGCCTGCATCGTCGGCGGCGACCTGCGCCACCGATAAGGCCCGCGCCGCCAGCGGAGACATCCGACGCCGACGGCGGCGAACTCAGTTTGTGACGTCGAGCTTTCGCTCACGCCGCCGGGCATTCGCCTGCGCTGCCGAGAGAGAACAAGTCTTTTGCCAGCGCGTCGGGCCTCATTCGTAGGCGGCCGCAGGGATGAGAGCCGCCAGTTCCTCCATGAGTTTGACGCACCGATCCGCGTCTTCGACGTCGTACCGATCAATCCAAAGGAAGACGCCGTCGCCGTCGAATGCCAAGCGCTCGCCGCGCAGACGATCCATAAGGAACTCCTGCACGGGCCTGGTCAAAACGGCCTGGCCCACGCGTTCGTCGTCCGTTTTGACGTCAAACTCTCTGTTGAATTCCTGCCATTCGGTGGTGAGGTCGTTGTTGGCCAAACCGAAGACGCCCTCAGGCTTGATGCGCATGAGAGGAAGCGGCCCGGGAAGCGGATAGCGCAGAATGGCGCACGCTTCCGTCCGACGGTCGTCGCCGTAGCTCTCCGTCCACACGAGCTCATAGTAGAGCGCCTCGCCCGCACGCGTCGGGATGCGCAGAACATCGCGAGCCGTCGCCCCGCCGATCCTGAACAGCCGACCCGTCCGCCGGCCCAGGTCCCTGTCGGATTCCGTGAAATCGAATCCCCGGTTTTCCGCCCACTGCCGCCGCTCGTCGCTTTTTTGCCGCTCATACGCCAATCCAAGGGCACCGAAGAGTACGACCAGGGCGATCATCACGATCACGATGGGCATGGTCTCACTCATTTCACGTTCGGATGCGAGATTCACAATACATCTCCCCTGTCGTCATTTTCTAAAAGAAGAGGCGCGCTCGCGAACGAACAAGCCCTCGCTCGCACGTAAACGCCACTCTGTCGCGGTTTATTTCAAACCCCGCCTCCAGACTACTTTCACTCTAGAATGAACGTAACACACAATCCGGAGTGCGTCGGACCGCTTGTAAACGTCAGTCCTCCTCGCCTTCGTCGAACTGCTCCTCTTGGTCCGCTCCCTTCTTAATCGGACTCCTATTCTTGGCTGAAGACGAATGCGGGCACTCGGGACACGAACTCGTCCAGGACCGGACCGTAGGCAAGAGAGCGCCTGGCCTTGTAGCGACCGACTGAAAGATAGAGCTCGTCATCCGTAAACGTCAAGCGATAGTCGCGCATGCGATCCATGAGGAACTCTTGGACGGGGCCTGCTAGAAGAGCGTGCGCCGTCTGTTCGTCGCTCGACCTGACGTCGAAGGCCTTGTTGAACGCCTGCCACTCCGTGTTGATGTCGTCGTTGGCACGTCCGAACCGCCGTTCAGGCTCGATCGTGATATAAGGCAGAAAGCCAGGAAGCGGATAGTAAAAGTAAGCCTTTGAATGCTGCACTTTCCTTCCTTCTGAACTTCCCAATGAACCCTGCGAGTCCCTGGTAAACCATCTTACCTCGTAGTATTTCGCATTCCCTGCGTTCGTCGGAATGATCAGAACGTCGTAAGCACAATGATCCCAGCCGGCGAGGTCGAACACATCCCGGGTCTGCCTTCCCAAGTCCCTGTCGGACTTGATGAGCTGCACTCCGTTGTTGCGCGCCCATCTTCCTCTCAGATAACGCGAGATGATAAAGAAATAGACGGCATACAGGCCTACAGAAACGAATATAAACGTGAACAGTCCAATGGCCAGCGTTTTGTTCACTGGATCGTCAACTTCGGTGATTGCAGCAGTCATTTTGTCCCTAACTACGGGGCCGCCCAAGCGCAGTCTGTTCGCGTTCGAAGCGGTCGAGATATAACGCAGCAAGTGTCAGTGCAGTGATTCGACCGCAAGCCCTTCCACCCGCAGGCCCGGAGGGTTCGACGCCGACCGCGCGAAAGTCACTGATTCCGATTCTAGGCAGGCGCCGGCAGCCACACCAGACCTCCGAGCGTGGAGATCTCCCCTTGCACATTGGCGTGCGGTCGAGATCAGCGCAGCGGGCGCCGGCTTTTGATGCGTATGCGCGGCAATGAGCCGGGCGGCGGCTCGTCGGACCGGCGAAAAGCGCCTAGGCGCCTCTACCTCCGGCCGAAGAAGAACCCGGGAACCCTCGCGAGCCATTCGTCCATGAGGCTTGCGTACGCAATGGAATCCTCTGATTTGTAGTTGGAAAGGCGAAGAAAAGCTTCCCCTCCCGCGATCTCCATGTGCATCTTCCGCATCCGAGCCATGAGGAACTCCTGCATCGGCCCGGTCAACAACGCGTGGGTAGCCTGCTCATCCTCGGATTTGACGTCGAACTCCTTGTTGAACGCCTGCCACTCCGTGTTGATGTCGTTGTTCGCTAAGCCGAAGAACCCCTCCGGCTTGATGTGCATGCGCGGCAGCGGCCCAGGCAGAGAGTAACGCAAGAACGTGCACCTTTTCTTTTCCTCGTCCTCGCCGTGCCTTTCAACCCATGTGACTTCGTAATAGAGGGCGGTTCCAGCCGCCGCGGGGATGACGACGACGTCGCGGGCGACGTGCCTCCTCCCGGCGAGCCCGAAGACGTGGCGAGTGGCCTTCCCCAAGTTCGCGTCCGTCTTGATGTAGCGGAATCCGTGGGATTCGGCCCACTTTTGGCGCCGCATCTGCTGCAGAACTGCAAGCCACGCTCCCACGAGCATTATTACGACGACGAAGGCTCCTATCAGGATCTTGACCCCGATCGGGGTGCCGGACGACGACGCGTTGCTGGCGGCGTCGTTCGCGGCAATGCTCGCAAGCACATTGAAACTCATCATTTCCTAACCTCTGACTGCGGTCCGATGAATCAGCGTGCCGGCCCCCTGAAGAAGAACCGCGGGACCATGGCAAGACATTCGTTCATGAGGCCCGCGTATGCGAGCGCCGGCTGACAGTCGCAAGTGTATGTGGACCGCAGTGCAAGATTCAGCCCGCTTGGCGTGGACCCTTCCCCACGGGCGAGGTCCGACGTCGGCCCGCCGCGTCGTCGCACTCGGCGCGAAATCGAGGCCGCAGCTCAGTCCAGGGCCTAGGTGCGCGGCTCAACCAGGCCGCAAGGGCGCAAGCCCAGGCGACAGGGCGCAACCACAGCCTAAGCCAGGGCCGCCGGCTACAGCTCGATGAGGCCCGCCAATGTGGGCAGCTCCAGCACGACGTGCCGCGCCGTCACTCGAAAACCGACGGATTCGTAGATGTCGATTGCGCCGGTGTTCGGGGCTATGACCGTGACATTGAGGTAGTGGACGCCCTCGCGTTTGAGCCCCTCTGCCATCGCGAGCAATGCGGCTTTCGAGTGGCCGTGCCCGCGGTATCCCTCGTAGACGTGAAGGTCCCAGATGCGAGCGTCCTTGCCGTCGATTTCCACCCACATTCCGCCTATCGTCGTCGAATCGACGCAGATCGCCATGAGGGCGTGCCCTGGGGTGGCCACACCGTCGGAAAGCCGCTCCCTTGCTTTCATCAAAACGTCCCACGAGCCGCGCATCGGGCACGAGCCGGACGCCAGAGCGAGATGACGGTCCGCCGAACGCATGGTTCGCTCCAGGAACGTGTCGAGCTCGGCCGCCGTCATCGATCGGACGTGGATGTCGTCGTACGTGCTGGTCAGGTGGACGTCGGAGATGGGCACGGCAAGCCTCTCCGATATCTCACGCGAGGGAAGCTCGGCGAGGCCGCGCTCCCCTGGGAAGACCTTCATCGCCACCGGCCTGTCGTCACACGTTGCAAAGATCTTGCGCACCCACGGTGCGGGGTCACCGGTTATGCGCGAGGCCACAACCTCCGGTTCGTCGCCCAGGCGCAGCCACATCCATTCTCCCGCCTCCGAGGTGAAAATGCGGGAATCGCGCGGCACCCCGACGCGAAACATAGCCGCCTTCCTCATTTTGTACTCGGCGAGATGCCCTTCGCGAAGCGCGCCGCTAGCCACGCGCACCCGAGCCATGTGCTCGACTGCGCGCGGCAACCACGACCCCACGTCGGCGGGGGCAATCTCGGCGATGCGCATACCGCCAATTCTATTGCCGCTAGGACGTGGGACCTATATCCTCGTCGATTGTGGGAGCATGTGCGAATGGGGCGGGTAAGACTCATCTTTTCCCAGCGCCTGCCGGCTGCATCGTCGGGCGGCCCCATCTTCGACCGCCGTTGCTTCGTCGTCCTTTCCTTGGCCGTCCGCGAACCGCCCGCACGATCGGTCATTCCGATACGAGCGCGGTCATTCCGACACGAGCGCGGTCATTTCGACACGAAGCGCCCGTCTTTCATGACGACGACGCGGTCGGCGACCCTCCGGGCCTCCTCGTGGTCGTGCGTCACGTACAAGGCGCCGATTCCCGTCGAATCGCCCGCCCCGGCCAAAGCGTCCGTCTCCGTCAAGGAGTCCGCCCCGGCCGAAACGCCCGCCCCCGTCAAGGAGTCCGCCCCCGTCAGAGCTCCGGTTCCGGTCAGAATCCTCCGCAGCTCAAGCGAGAGCGCCTCGCGAAGGTCGCGGTCCAAGGCCGAAAGGGGCTCGTCCAGAAGCATGAGCGCAGGCGATCGCGCAAGAGACCTCGCCAGAGCGACCCGCTGCGCCTGACCTCCCGAAAGCGTTGTGACTTCGCGCTTTTCATATCCGGGAAGCCCAACCAGTTCGAGGAGCTCGGCAACCTTTTGGCGTCTGGCGCGCCTGCGGTCCCGGACCGCGCGCAGGCCCTCGATTGGCAGGGCACGCCCGCGGCCGTCAATCCGCCGGACGCGCCTACGGCTCTCGATTCCATAGGCGACGTTTCTGGCCACGTTCCTATGCGGGAAGAGCAAACCGTCCTGGAAGACCATTCCACAGTCCCGCCTGTGCGGAGGCAGCCGCGAGACGTCGACCCCACGGATGCGCACCTCGCCGCTAGCGGACTCCAGCCCCGCAATTCCACGCAAAAGGCTGGATTTTCCCGAGCCCGACGCACCGAGCAAGGCGACGATCTCGCCCTCGGCCACGGTCAGGTCGACGCCGTCGACGGCGACGTGCCCGTCGGGATAGACGACGCTGAAATCGGCGACCTGCAGAAGCGGCGCATTGGCCTCGCTCACTTCAACTCCTCGATTCTTGCCATTGTCTTCGATTCCTCGACCCTTGATTCGGCTGATCTCTTCGCTGTCGACGCAGCCTCGGCGGCCTTTTCCGCTGCGTACATCCTCGCATCGGGCCCTGCCGGCAGCTCGCAGAGGAACATGACGAGCGCTGTCAGAAGCCCCAGAATCACACTGGCAGCGAGCGCCATCCCATAGTTGGCGGCGCCCGGCCGGTTGAGCAGACGCGAGATAAGAACGGGAAGGGTGTCGTTCTCGCCGCTGACCAGGAAGCTCGAGGCGCCGAACTCACCCAGGCTGATCGCAAGGGCGAAGCCTGCGGCGAGCATCAAGCCCTTGGCGGCGAGGGGAAGATCGACGGTCCGCAGAATGCGCGCGGGGCCCGCGCCGAGCGTCGCGGCGGCTTCGCGCAGGCGCGGATCGATCGCACGCAGCACCGGCAGGAGGGCGCGCAGCGCCATCGGCACGGCCACGATCGCTTGAGCGAAGGGCACGGCCTCGCTTCCCAGTTCCAGCGGCGGGCCTCGAAGCGCAATGAGAAAGCCGAATCCGACCGTCACAGACGAGACTCCCAGCGGCGCCATGGCGAAAGCCTCCGCGAGGGACTGGCCGATGCGCGCCCGCCTGGTTCTGGCGGGCCGCGAGAGCGCGAAGGCCAACGGGACGCCGACGGCCAAGGCGACGAGCGTCGCGTATGCGGCGGCGCGCAACGAGTTGCCAAGAGCCTCGATCGCGGTCACACCGCCGGTGAAGCCCGAGCCGGACGTCGCCAGCTGCCGGTAGTTCTCGAGGCTCCAGGCATCCGCGTGAACGAGCGAACGGGCGATGAGCGAGGCCATGGGGGCGAGAATCAGCGCCAGAATGACGACGGCTGTGAGCGCGACGGCGGGCGCGTCCGCCAGGCGCAGCCTTCTCTTGCGCCGCGCCATGGCCAGGGCCGCAGAGCGGGAGAAGCGCGAAGAGACGATGAGGGCGAGCGCAACGATGACGAATTGCACGAGCGAGAGGCCGGCGGCGACGTCGAAGTTGAGCCGGTTGGTGCGCGCCCATATCTCCGACTCCAAAGTGGACACCCCGCCCAGAGTCATCACTATCCCGTAGGCGGTGGAGCAGAAAAGGAAGACGAGGCTCGCCGCGCCCGCGATCGCGGGCGCGATGGCTGGCAGCGTCACCGTGCGGAAGACTCGGACGGGCCCGGCGCCGAGCATCCGCGCGGCGTCCGCCGAGCGCGGATCGAGGCCCGCCCACATCGTGCCGACCGTTCGCACGACCACGGAAAAGTTGAAGAACGCCATCGCGGCGACCACGGCCGTTTCGGTCCCGTCGAGCTCCAGAAAAGAGTAGGCGCCGTCCTTGCCGAGCAGGGAGCGAAAGGCCACGCCGACGACGACGGTTGGGAGGACGAAAGGCACGCTCGCCACAGCGCGCAGGGCCCGCTGCCCGGGAAAGCGGCACACATAAAGGGCGTAGGCCCCGGGGATTCCGAGGATCACGGAGCCGAGCGTTCCGGCGGCGGCCATCCGCAGCGTCGTCGCAACGAGATCCCACGTGCGCGGCGAACCGAGCGTTTCAAGGGCGCGAGGCGCGAGGCCACGGACCAGCATCGCCCCGACCGGCCATGCGAAGAAGACCGCCAGGAGCGCCATTGGAATCCCCACGGAGGCCGCTGTGGCGATGCCCGTCCCCGAGGCGCGAGGACGCGCGCCCCGGGGACGGGCCGCGGCGGCTCTCGCCCTCAGAATGGCAGCGTCCTTCTACGATCCGTCATTTCGCGATCGCCGCCCAATCCTCGAGCCATTTGTCGCGGTTTGCCGCCGCCTTGCCCGGATCGGGCACGATCGGATTCTTCGCCAGCTTGGCTTTGGCGGCCCATTCGGCGGGCAGCTGCACGCTGGAGTCCACCGGATACATGTACATCGACGTCGGAATCGCGCTTTGAACCTTCTTCGAAACCATGAAATCGACGAAGGCCTTCGCGCCCTTCTCGTTGTCGGTTCCCTTGACCACTCCGGCGTACTCGATCTGGCGCACGCACGTCGACTCAATCACGCCGGTGTCCTTCGCGAACGCGGGCGACGAGGCGTAGGACAGAACGAGAGGATAGTTGCCTTTGCCCTCTCCAGCCGAAAAATCGACGTTGTAGGCGTTCGTCCAGTCGGATGCGACGTGGACGCCGCCCGCCGCCATCCGGCTCAGGTACCCCTTCGCGTCCTCGCCCTTCACAGTTCTCATACCCGCAAGGTAGGCGAAACCGGTGGTCGAAGCGTTCGGATCGATGATCGAGAGGAGCTTGGAGTACTCGGGCTTCGCGAGATCGTCCACGCCCGTCGGCTCTTTGACTCCTTTCTCTTTGAACCATTTGTGGTCCACGTTGATGCACACGTCGCCGCGGTCGACGGGCGTCAGCCCTTTGACCCCCTTGATCTCATACTCCTTGGCCGATTGCGGCAGAGCCGGCGAGGCGTAGTCGACGAGCAGTCCCTCGCCGGCAGGAATCCCGGCCGTGTAGCTGTCGATTCCGTAGACGGCGTCGTACTTCGGCGATTTCTTCGTGAGGACCAGCTGATTGGCGACGCCGGCGTCGCCCGCGGGCGTGGTGACGAGCTTGTATCCCGTCTTCGACTCGAATTCCTTGACGAGTTCCTTGGGAAGGTTGAACGAGTCGTGCGTGAGCACGGTGACCGTTTTAGAGTCCCCGCCGTCTTTCGAATCGGTCGATTCACCCGAGCATCCTGCCATCGCGAGCGCCGCGACGAGGCAGGCGACGGAGCGAAGTCTGTTGCGTGTCATTGCTTCCTCCATTTCAGGAGGGCCCGCCGCCTTCGGCGGGGAGAGCTCGACTTCCTTCGCCGGTGCTAACCGGATCAGGTTCGAGGGTCTGCTTTCGCACTCTCAGCGCCCTTGTGGCGCTCCCCTGTCGCGCAATCAATGCTACAAGAGCGCGCCCTGGACGATCAAAAGCCATCCGAATGCACGGCCGAGCTTGATCACATGGCCTTGTTTCGACCTCAAGGCACGACCCGGACTTCGAGGCGACTCGCTTCGCCGCCGGGCAGCTTCTGCGCGATGCCGCGCTTGCAACCGGCGAAGAACGACGTCGCGGCGCCTACGAGCCAGGCCGCTTCGAAGCAAAGTCGCTCCGAAGCAAGGTCACTTCGAGGCCGAAGAGCCTTTCTTCAAGCCTTCCGCAACGCCCTTGCCGGCCGCGTCGCCCAGCCCGTACCAGCGCGCAGCCCGGCGCATGACGAGCTCGTTGACGACCGCGCCCACGGCGGCCGAGACCACCGAAAAGACCAGGGCCGTGCGCAAAGGCTCGGAGAAGTCGTCCTCCTCCGGGCGAGCACGCCCGGATACAGACTTCCACACGACGTCGACGGCCTTGTTCGCAATGATTCCGGAAACGATGCCGGCGCCCGCGCTAACGAGCTTCCAACCGATGTCCATAGGGACTCCCTTCTTGTCGCTGGTCATATTATCGCGTGAATGGGAACGCCGCGCGACGTCGATCATTCGGCGGGCGCCTCGCCGACGTCGATCCTGTGGAAGTTGAGATGGGAGCGCGAAGCCGTGGGGCCGCGCTGCCCCTGATACCTCGACCCGCTGGCCCCCGAGCCGTAGGGCTTCTCAGCCGCCGAGGACAACTGGAAGAAGCACAGCTGCCCCACTTTCATCCCCGGGTAGAGGGCGATCGGCAGCGTCGCCGTGTTCGACAGCTCGAGGGTCACGTGGCCCGAGAACCCCGGATCGATGAATCCGGCGGTCGAGTGTGTGAGCAGCCCCAGCCGCCCCAGGCTCGACTTGCCTTCGAGGCGTGCGGCGACGTCGTCGGCGAGCGTCACCTTCTCGTAGGTCGAGCCGAGGACGAACTCTCCCGGGTGAAGAATCAGGGACCCCTCGGCGGAGACGTCGACGAGGCGCGTGAGCTCCGGCTGGTCCGCCGCGGGATCGATGACCGGATACTTGTGGTTGTTGAAGAGCCTGAAGAAACGGTCGAGGTGGACGTCGATGCTCGACGGCTGGATCATCTGCGGGTCCCACGGTTCCAGGCGGACTCGGCCGGAATCGACGCAGGAGCGAATGTCGCGGTCGGAGAGAAGCACGGTTCAAGGGTATCTAAAGAGCCGGTGCGCCGAGGCTTCGGCGCACCGCGGGCTCCGGTTCGGTACAGTCCGGTTCGGTACAGGCGGCGCGGAAGGCGGGCTTCGGGTGCGGGCTTTGGGTGCGGGCTTCGAGTGGCGCGACCTCCCGATCCATCTGATACAATCTCATTCGCGTCATGCGGGCGTAGTTCATCGGTAGAATGGAAGCTTCCCAAGCTTCAGAGGCGGGTTCGACTCCCGTCGCCCGCTCTATTTTTGCGTTTGCCCGCTCCGGATTCGAGGGGCGGGCCGCGCCAGGTGATCGCCTACCAGCTCGGGCGGATGGATCCGTTGTCGGGATGGGAACGCGACGAACAGGCCGGCCTCGACGTCGGCTGACGGGACAGCCGCGCCCTCACCAGGGAAAACCGCCGGGATCGATCTCCGGGTCTTTCGCGACGTCGGCGGAAAGCCTGCGCATCGCGACGTCGCAAATGGAGCCGGAGCGATTGCGCTTGACTGCGACCTCCACCGCTTCGTCGTCCTTGGTCAAACGCCACCAGTCGAGGCCCACCTCCATGAGCTGGGCGCGCATGAGGCGTGCGAAACCGTCAAGAGACCACGCCGGATCCGCGACGTTCCGCAGCATATGAGGCACCCTGCCCATGGCTTCGAGGAAGTCCACCGACAACGCCTCGCGCGGAATGTCCCATATCGCGATCGTCACCCGATTTCCGAACACATTCATCGAAGGCATGTAAAACCGATAGTCGGGCCCGAAGAGGTCGCTCACGCAGCACGCCACGTCTTCCGCCAACTTTGAGACGACGCCGAACGGGCCGGAGTCGGATCGGTACTCGACCTCCTCCGTCGCAAACTCGCTGAACCCTTGCTTCTCGCCGTATTCCTTCATGGCGAGGGCGATCGGATGAGCGACCGTCTCCTCGTTGAACCGGGGGCACCATCCCCACATCAGCGTGGTCGGCAGGGACGCGACCGACGCGACTATGGCGCCGCGCATCACGAGCAATCCGCGGGAAGACTCGACGGTCACCCGGTTCGTCTTTCGATCGAGTCCCATCCTGTAGTTTTCCCCGTAATTTTCCTTCAACCATCGGAAAAACCGCTCCTGCACCGTCCACGTCCACAGGCACGCGTGCTGTGCCACCCAGTTGATCTGGCGAAGTCCGTGCTCGTACAACATGCACTCCAGTGTTTCACAAGACAGCCGCAGTTGTTCCATGGGGCGGCCCCGTCAGCCGCCTTATTCGCTCGGGCGGGCTGTTCGGCGCCCGGCCGGAGCAACCGGTCGGGGCTCTGACCGCTCGGCCGCAGGCTGGCGGCTCATGCCCGTCCAGCCAGGGCTCGGGCATCGTGCGTCCCTTGTCAGTCCCCGGCATCGTGCCTCCTGACAATCCTCGGCGGCGCGGCGTCGTGCACGGCGACCTCTCCTCTGACATCGTAAACGGGATGTCAGCACTCATCGTCGCCGCAGCGATCTTCGCGCACTCTCCGCGCGGGCTTCGCGTTTTGGCCGCCCAACGCTCGTATCCGCAAGAGCTCGCCGGTTTGTGGGAGTTTCCAGGCGGCAAAGTCGAGCCCGGAGAGGATCCCGAAAGCGCTCTGCGCCGCGAGTTGCGCGAGGAGCTCGGGATCGAGGTGTCTATCGCGGCCGGCGTCGGCGTCGTCGCGGGGCCCGACGGCGACTGGACCCTTCCCGGCGAACGCCGAATGCGGCTGTGGGCGGCGTATGCGAAAGGCGAGCCGCGCCTTGGCCAGAGCCATACGGCGCTGCGGTGGCTCGGCGAAAGCGACCTGGAATCGGTCCCTTGGCTCGAGGGCGATCTGCAGATTCTTCCGCCGCTTGCCCGACTCATGCGCTCACTCGGGCGGCCGTGACGCACGGCGGCGGGCGCCCCGAAAGCACACACCGCGAGCAGACGTACACGGCAAACTGACGCACACGGCAAACTGACGCACACGGCAAACTGACGCACACGGCAAACTGACGGGCACAGTGAACAGGCAAAGCGAGCAACCGGGGGCAAACCCGCGGGCACAGCAAATTGGCATAAAGTCACCAGACCGCTGACGTATTCTTTCGCCATGCCGAAAATATCGGGGAAGAACCTTTCCGAACATCGCGAGCGCACACGCGAAGCGCTCTTTGCCGCCCTTTCCGGCCTCATGGCCGCAAAGGGCTTCGACGCGATAAGCATGAGCGATTTGGCAAACGAGTCCGGCATCGGCAGAACGGCGATATACAACCATTTTTCCGACAAAGAAGAGCTGCTTCTGGCTTACATTGAGTTCGAAGTGAACGCCTACATGGATCGCATCAACTTCAAGCTGGCGCGGACAGACTCGCCCCTGAACAGGTTGCGTGTCTATGCGCGCGAGCAGATGCTGGCCAAGCGCGGCTATTTCTTTTCGCCGGGGGCTCCTCTGCGCGACGTCGTCTCGAAGGAGACCGCCGTGGCTTTGCGCGAGCACGCTTCCGTCACGGGAAGGCTGTTTCGCCGAATACTCGACGAATGCATCGAAGCGGGCGCCATCCCCGATCAGAACCTCGACGTCACCGTCCAGCTCCTCCAAGGGGCGCTGACTGGCCGCCGTGTACCCGAGGACGAGCCCGCTCGCTCCGCTTTCCTCGACGCAACCGATCGCTTCGTGCTGCGTTCGGTCGGAGCCTCCGTGCCGGACGACCTCGCCTCGCTCAGCCCCTGATGCGTCTCGCCCCGCCCTGAGCCCGACAGCCTCAGGCGCGAGCCGCTTTCGGTCCGATGGCGGACGGCGACCTTCCGTTCACGCTCCGGCCTCTTGCAGCGTTTACCAGTTGACTTTGTAGCCTCCGCCGTTTCTCTTTCTGCGCGCCTCCTCGTCGCCTTCACGGTTCCTCTCTTTGAGCTTGTTCTCCTTTTCGTCCGTCTTCGGATCGTTCGACGGCGGTGCGGGCGTGGGGGAAGCGCCCCCGGGCTTGGGATCCTGGCCCGGGTCACTCGGATCGGAACCCGGCGATTGCGACGGGCTCTGGCTCGGATTCTGACTCGGGCCTTGATTGGGATCCTGACTCGGATTCTGGCTCGGGTTTTGACTGGGGCTTTGATTGGGATTCTGGCTCGGATTCTGACTGGGGCCTTGATTGGGATTCTGGCTCGGGTTTTGGCTCGGATTCTGGCTCGGATTCTGAGTAGGACTCGGCGAGGGCGGGTTCGCCTTCTTGTCCTGGCGGTCCTTGGACTGTTTGTTCTTGTTGTTCTTTGAGCAAGGGGCCATCGTCGAGGAGGCCTGCGCGAAGTCCTTTTTTGCGGCCCCCTTGCGGCCGGCGGACTTGGACTGGTCTCCGCGCCTTTCGTAGGCGAGAGAGAGATTTCGCCTGACTTTGCATTCGGGCCCGTCTGTCTCGGCGATTTGGTTGCCGGACCTCTTGGACTTCGGCGCCCTGTCCAAAGCGATCGAGAGGCTGCCGATGGCTTCCGAGTATTTCTTGCCCTTGGCCAAGGCGGTGCCAAGATTGAAACGAGTCTCCCAGCCCTGCAGGAAGCTCGGCGTGATGTTCATCGCCAAGCGGTAGCGCCCCGCGGACGCCTCAGGATCGGAATCATAGGCCATACGGGCCCAGCGCGGGAGCAGGAACATGGCCGTGCACCACAGCGTCAGCAGAAGGACCACCGCGCCGCCGCCCCACTTCCACGCTCTCATTCTGCGCAGGGTTGTGGGCGCGATGTCGCCTTCCGCCAGGTTGACGCCTTCGCTCAGCATCAGGCCGACGTCGTCCGTCGCCGACCCGTCGCCGCCGGCAGCAAGCGGGTTCTCGCCCGCGCTCGGCCCCGCCTGGCCCTGGCCGGGCCAGCCTTCGTACGTCGTCGTCTCGTTCTCGCTCACTTTCGCCCCACTCTCAATCGGATGCGCGGCATCGTCGCGGCGATCTCCCAAGCCGCGAGCATCGCAAGCGCGATGCCGGCGGGCCATAGCACCGGGCTTCGTTCCTCGCGGCCGTCACTGGTGCGCTGCTCCACTTTGGACACATCGGGCACGTCGATCGTCTGGCCCGGCGCCGTGCGATGCATGTAATTGACCTTCAGCTGGCCCGCCGCCGCTTTAAGCTCCTTCTCATCAATTTTCGAAATGGCCGTTTGCCGGGTTTGCGGGTCCTCAATGTAACTGCCCGTCCCAGAGCCCGTCCCGGAGAAGGTGGTTTCCTTCATCGGGCCGCCGGCCGCCGTTCCGTATCCGAGGACGCCTCCGTCGTCAACGAGGTTGCGAATCTGGTCGTAAGTTTTCTGCTGCCCTTTGTCGCCGCGCGGCTCGCCGTCGCTGAATACATAGACGAGCTGCACCGACTGGGGGTGGCTGCGGCGGGAACGCTCGAGCTCGCGCTTGAGGACCTTGACCGGGCGGTACACCGAGGACCCGTTCGAATAGCCCGACTGCTCGGGTTTGACCGTTTGGACCCAGGATTCGACGGCGGCGACGTCGGTGGTGATCGGAAGCTCTCTGGTGGCCCCGGAGTTGAACGAGATGATCGAGTACCTGGCGTTGGGGATCCGGGAGACTATCTGGCGAATGTCCGCCCTCACGCCTTCCAGGCGGGGCTTCTTGCCGTCGTAGTCCTCCGCGTTCATCGAGCCGGTTGTGTCGACGACGAAGAAGACATTCGCCCCTCGCACCGTCTTTTCCCGGGGGAGCGCCACGCTCGGGGCCGCGCCGATGGAGGCGACCGCCACAACCATGAGACCCCGCCTCGTCCAATCCTTCCAAGCGCCCTTGCGCGAGGCTTTTTCGCGGTTCCAGCAAAAGAAGCACGCACCCAGCCCGAGAAGGAGAAAAAGGGCGACGAGCCAGACGGGCCATATCCACATCATCACAGCCGGTACCTCCACGCCAATCCGATGATTAGAACGACGGCGATTCCCGCAAGAGCGGGCCAACGGCCCGGCGTGTCCACGACGCTGACATCCGCGGCGCCGGCCAGCTCCTTCTTGTCTTGGGCTTGAACTTCCTTGACGATCTGATCGCCAGCCCGGGCGCCTCGAGCGTCGTACACCTTCCCGCCTATCCCCTGAATCGTCGAACGGAACTCGTCTCGGCCCTGCGGGTATCCGCTGATGAGCAGCCCCAGAACGCGAATCTTGCGCTTCTGGGCTATGCTCGCGGCCTCCTTCAGCTCGAAGGCTGGGCTGCCTTCAAGCCAATTGTCTGTGGCGAAGAGAATCGTGCGGGAGCGGTCCTTGTCTGCGTAGTCAAAGCTCTGCGTGCAGCTGACCAGGCCGTCGCCGATGAGCGAGGCGCCTGTGAACCGGTCTCCCGCGGAAGTCCTCGTGTACAGGTCGTCGACGTCTCGGCCTCCCTGGAGGACCTTCCTGACGCGGCCCAGCTCTTCCTTAACCATCGCGTAATCGTCGGAAAGGGGGAACACGACCGTCGAGGACCGGTTCCACACGACGAGGGCGACCCGCTCGCCGTGGAACTGATCGACCATCTCCGCGAACGTCTTGAGGACCTGAGCGTCGAACGCCTCGACGGACCCCGAGACGTCAAGGCAGAGGATAAGGTCGCGCGAAGCCAATTTGGATGAATGGGTCCTCAACTCGGACGGCCGCGCCGCGATGACCGCCGAGGAAACGACAGCCGCCCCCATGGCGGCGACCAGAACCGCAGCCGCCAGCCGCAGCCTCGTCATGCGGCTGCGATACCTCGCGCCCCGGCGCAGGAAGCGGGTGTGCGCAACATAGGAGACGCTCCAGGCGCGCCGGTCCTTGCCGAGGAACCACGCGGCGAGCCCTATGGCCGCGGCAGCAAAGCAGATCAGGGGAATCGCCCAGGGAACTACCACGATGAAACCTCCTCGACTGCGCGCCGGACGGACTCTTCGGCGTCGGCCTGGCTCACGGGGCCGAAAGCCGGCTGCTCCCACGACTCGAGCAGCCCGCACACCGAAGTGAACTTTCCGCTCGCCCTGAGATCGGCGACGGTCCACGTGCTCAGATCCCGCCCCGCCCTTTCGCCCAGAATCTCACGCATGGTCCGCGAAAGAAGCTGATGAAGCTCGCGCAAGTCCTCCGCTCGAATCGATTGGAGCGTGGAAATCCAACGTTCGCGCTGTGTTTGAACGACCGGGGCAAGCTCGATCTGCAGCCCGCGCCGCTTGGCGTAGGCGTAATGCCAGCCCACAAACCACAAGATCGCTGCGAGCACGACGAGGCCGGCCGTCAACGTGACGACCCCGGCGCCCGGCTCCGGCCGAAACAGCTCGTTACTTTGCATGATGTTGCCTCTTCAGCAGGCCGACGACGACGGGCAGAATGTCCGCAGACGAAGCCAACGACGCATTGAGCACGCCGTAGCGGGCGAGCAGCTCGGACGCGCCCCACTCGCGCATCGCGCGCTCCGCCTGGACCTCGCGCTGCAATTCGACGTCCTCCCGCACGTACTCGGGAAGGAAGAGGTTTTCCTCTATGTCGGCCATTGCGGCGATGCCCTCGGCGGTCAGGGGCATGTCCTCGATGCGGACCACCATGAGCTCGTGGCGTTCGCGGATCCGGCGAAGGGTGAATTCCTCCGCGGGAGCCGGCCAGAACTGGTCGGTGACGAGAATGACGAGCGAGCGCTCCCTCGTCGTCTTCAACAGGTAATCGACGACGGCGGTGACATTCGTCTCCGCCTGCGCCTGCTCGAAGGCGTGCTCGGTGCGATCGAGCAGGAAATCGAGATGGCTCAAACCGTGGCGGGCAGGTAGGCGCATCGCCCCCGCGGAGTTGCCGTAGACGAGGCCCACTCTGTCGCCGCGGTACGAGGCGAGATAGGCCAGGGTCTCCGCCGTCGCGAGGGCGATCGCCGATTTCTCCTCGCCCGACGGCGCCAGCGCCCGCATTTCGAGGCTCGTGTCCATGAGCAGCTGGGTGAAGACGTCGGTGTCGCGCTCAAACCGCCGGATGATGGGCTTTCCGGCGCGCGCGGAGACCTTCCAGTCGATGTCCCGGACCTCGTCCCCCGGCTGGTAGTCGGTGAGGTCCTCGAAGTCGTTTCCTTTGCCTGTGAGGATCGAGGTGTGCGAGCCCTCGAAGAGGCCGGCCGCCCGCCTGACCTGCGGGAGCGACAGGCGGGCGCGTATGAGCGCCATCCTCTGGCCTGCTGTCGTGCGCGTCATGGCGTCGGCACCGCGTTGAAGACCATGTCGATGAGCGCCTCAGGCGTGACGTCGTTGGCCAGCGCGTCGAACGTCCGAACCAGGCGGTGGCGCAGCACGGCGTGCCGCAGCTGTTTGACGTCGTCGGGAATGACGTAGTTGCGCCCCGCCTGAAGCGCCAGGGCCTGGCCCACCTGCATGAGCGAGAGGCCGCCGCGCGGGGAGGCTCCCACCCGGATGTTCTCCATGAGCCCCTGGATCGGCCTCGGCCCGCCGCCGCGGGTGGTGTTGACGATCGCGACGACGTACTTCTTGATGGCGTCGTCGACGTAGACCCGCTGGACCGTGTTCTGAAGGAACAGAACGTCCTCCGTAGTGACCGGATTCTCGCCCCTTCTTCGGTTGAACGTGCCCGTCGCCGTCCTCGTCAGAATCTCGACCTCTTCGGCGGGCTTCGGATAGGTCAAGACCTCCTTCATGAGGAACCTGTCCATTTGGGCTTCGGGGAGGACGTACGTGCCTTCCTCTTCGATTGGGTTCTGCGTGGCCATGACGGTGAAGGGGCGCGGGAGCTCATAAACGGCCCCTCCGATAGACGTTTGGCCTTCTTGCATCGCTTCGAGCATCGCGGACTGCGTTTTCGCGGAGGAGCGATTGATTTCGTCGAGGAGGACGACGTTGGCGTGCACCGGCCCGAGCTGCGTCGTGAAGGTGCCGGTCTCATATGAGTACATCTGCGTGCCGACGATGTCGTTGGGCATAAGGTCCGGCGTGCACTGGATTCGCGAGAAGGTCCCCGACATCGCGGAGGCGATCGTCGTGGCGGCAGTGGTCTTGGCCAAGCCCGGCACAGACTCAAGCAACACGTGCCCCCTGGCGAGCAGGGACGTGACGAGGGCCGTGTACAGCGCGTCCTGCCCCACGACGCGGCCCCTGAAGGTCCCGTGGATCCTCTCAAGCAAATCGGCGCTGCGCGCCAAGTCCGCGGCGCTGATGTCGCCGGACGCCATTTCTTTCATTGCCATGCCTTCCAGACTCGTCAATTGGGCGCCTGCACACTCTAACCTGGCGCACGCACACTCTACAATAGCAGCGACCGCCGACAGGGGCGGGGCCCTGGGCAGAAGGCTCAGGAGCCGCAGTCCGCCCCGGGAGATTCTTTCAGATCTAACCTCCTCGTGAGAAACGGCGTCCGAAAACGGAAGCCGCGTCTCACAGTGGACAGAACTAGCAAGAAGGGCGCTCGGTAGGTTACTTTTGGAATGTTAGGCAGGCGATCTGAAAGGACGGTGATCAGGCAAATGAGCTCTGCGCCTGACAATCCGTGGCTCGATCAAGGCTCTTCGCAATGGCCGGAGCAGCCCCCCGAGTCCCGCCGCCCCCTTTACTTCCTCGTTTTCGCAGCAGGAGTATTGCTCCTCACATTGATGGCCGTCTTTTACATCAAGGTCATACGCGACGGGCGCGACGCCGCCGACCCCGACAAAGATCCGAAGGCGACGTCGACGACCGCAGACGCGCCGTCGACCGCGAAGACGACCACGCTCAACGCCAACGGCTCGCTGGAGGAGGCCCGCGAGGCCGTCTCGCAGCTCAAGGAAAAGAGCTCGTGCACGGCCAAAGACGACGCCAAGAGCCTGACCGTCTTCATCCAGGCGGCGAAGAAGGAAGACAAGCTCAACAAGGAACGGAAGCTCGCCACGTCCACGCTGGCCGCGCTGTCGAAGAACTGCGGCGCCGAGTACACGGTCGACCTGACGAAGCAGATGAAGAAGAGCACATCTGAAGTCTCCGACCTCGTCTCGGACCGCTCGTGGTGGCACCTTGCGAGCCCCGCCCCCAGCGGCGCCAAAGACGTAACCGAGTTCACCACCGGAAAGCACAACATCCGCTGCAAGTTCGACGACGACGATGAGAGCGTCTCCTGCTCAATCTACATCTACGACTACCCCTCTCCCGACGGCTGCGAGAACAAAACGGCCACATACCATTTGAGCCAGGCAAAGGAGGCGACGGCCGACTGCAATTCGGCGCTCAACTCCACCATCCAGGTCGCCTACGGCTCAACCGTCTCCCACAATGGAATTTGGTGTTCCATTTCCCAGGAGCAGGGGATCACCTGCACCAGCGAGCTCTCCGGCAAAGGATTCCAGCTCAAGCGAGCCGCGGCCCGGCTTTTCTGAGGGGTTATCCGATCGGCCCTTCCGCCACTTTTAGCCTTCTGACGGGCCCTTCCGCCACTTTTAGCCTTCTGACGGGCCCTTCGAAGCCGCGTCCGGCTTTCTTCTGATCGGCTCTTCCTGTCCCTAGCCGCCCTTGCGAGCCGGGAAACCGCGTACGGCCCGTCAACCTTATTGCGGTATCGCAGCCGTCCTTACGAGCCGGGCGACCACCCTCCCGAACTCGGAGAATTAGGCTCCCCTTACCTTCTTTGTGTCTCGGACGGTAGACTTGGACCATGACTTCCACAACCGTCGGCAAGTCCTCGCCCGGGGCTTCGCGCAATAAGCGCAGGAAGCGGCGTAACGCGAGGCTGTGGATTCCGCAATACCATGGCGCGTGGGCGATGGTGACGATTCCCCCTTTGGTCGGCGTCGTCGAGGGCGGCTTTCGGCCTGTCGAGATCGTGGTCTTCGCGCTGTGGTTCGTCGGATACTTCCTTTTTTACAGCGCCACGGTGTGGCTCAAATCCAGGTGCAAGAAACGCTACTTCCCGCCGGTGCGGCTCTACGGGCTGATCGTTGCGGCTTTGGGCTTGGCCTCGCTCGTCGGCGCGCCCTACTTGTGGCGGTGGGCGCTCGTCTTTTCGCCGCTGGTGGCCATTGCGGCGTGGGAGGCGTGGAAACGCGACGAGCGTTCGCTGATTTCGGGCCTCGACACCATCGCTGCCGCCTGCCTCATGGTCCCTGTGATGTTCGACATTGCGGGCGACGGCGCCCCCGGGTTCGCCGCCTCGCCCCGAGCCTGGCTGTTGACCGCCCTCTTCTTCGGGTATTTCGCCGGAACGCTTTTCTATGTCAAAACGAACATCCGCGAGCGCGACTCGAACGTCTACCTCGCCGCGTCCGTCCTCTGGCACGCCTCGTGGGCGGCGGCTGCGTTCGTTCTCGCATGGCGCGGGGAAGTCGGTTGGATTCACGCAGCCGTGTGGCTCGCCATCGCGATCCGCGCCGTCGTCGTGCCGCTCCTCGCACGCGCGGGCAGGCCCGTGAGCGTCAAAGCCATCGGCTTCGGCGAAGTCTTCACCTCGCTGGCCTTCGTGCTCACCGTTTTTTAGCTGGCCTTCGTGCTCACCGTCTTTTAAGCGCTTCGGTCTCTTTTGGCGCTGGACGCCAGCTGCTCTCCGTGCCCGCCGTTTCCCCAATGTTCGATCGATGCTTGGCGCCCGCTGTTTTCTGAGAACGCTCGCTTCAACGTCTTAGTAAGCGCTTGTTTCCGCACGCCGCCCGTCCGCCGCGCTCAAAGAATCGACGCGACGGCTCTGAGTAGGCGCAGCGAGCCCTCGGTCTCGCCCACGCTGACGCGCACGCCTTCCTGGCCGAAACGACGCACGGTCACGCCTTCGTCGAGGCACGCGTTTTCGAGGGCCTCGCCGAATCCGGCGAGCCAGACGAAGTTCGCCTGGGAGGCCGGTACGGCGATGTCGTGCGCGGCGAGGGCCGCCACGAGGTTTTTGCGTTCCTGAACGATCACGCCGCACCTTGCCCGCACCTCTTCCTGAGAGTGCAAGGCGGCACTCGCGGCGATCTGGGCGAGGGCGTTGACGCCGAAAGGTGTGCCGATCGCCCTCAGCCCGGCGATCATCTCCGGGTGCCCCAGCCCGTAGCCGACGCGGATCCCGGCCAGCCCGTAGGCTTTGGAGAAGGTGCGCAGCACGATGAGGTTCGGATGCTCGCGCAGCAGCTCGTCGGAGCGGACGGCGTCGTCCATGTCCACAAAGTCGATGTACGCCTCGTCGAGCAGCACGGGCACGCGCTCGGGGACCTTTGCGAGGAATGCCGCCAGATCGGTGTGTTTGAGGGCGACGCCGGTCGGGTTGTTGGGGCTGCACAGCAAAAGCGCGCGGGTGTGCTCGGTGACGGCGGAGAGCAGGCCCGGAAGATTGTGCGATCCGTCGGCGTTGAGCGGCACCTTGACGGCTGCTCCCCCGGCAGCCTGAACGGCGATCGGATACGCCTCGAAGGAGCGCCAGGGAAGCACGACCTCGCCGCCCGGCGTCACGACCGCCTGAAGGATCTTCTCGATGAGAGAGGTCGACCCGTTGCCCACGACGACGCCGTCGTCGACCCACTTGTGAAACCACGAAATGTCGTGGACCAGCCCGGTGGCGAACATGTCCGGATACCTGTTGAGATCGCCGACGGCGGCTGAGACCGCGGCCTGGACGGCAGGAAGGGCAGGGAAAGGGTTCTCGTTGGAGGAGAGTTTGACGACGTCGGTGTTCGCGCCCTTCTTGCCGGGCACGTAGGCGGGAAGGCCGAGGATCTCAGGGCGGAACCACTGCTGCTTGCTCATGTATCTAGTGTGCCCCGCGCGGGCGGCGCAATGCGAGCGGCTCTTCGACAGGGGAAAGCGAGCGGCCCTTCAACGGCGACAACGCGAACTGCCCTTCGACGGGGCAACGCAAGCAGGACCCTCCAACGGCGGCAACGTGAACTGCCCTTCGACGGGGCCAGCGGAGGGCGCAATCAAACCGACGACCCAGGCAAATTCCAGCGCTCAGCCTTAGGATTGCTGCATGAGATACCTAGTTCGCGCAGCAATCAACGCCCTCGGCCTGTGGCTATGTGTGCTTTTCGTACCGGGCATCAGCCTGCACGGCCTGGGCACCAATCGGGACATCGCCCTCTACCTCTTGGCGGGGGGAGCGGTCCTCGGCGTCGTCAACTGCCTGGTCCGCCCGATTCTGGTGATCTTGTCGATACCGCTGTACATTCTGACGTTGGGCCTGTTCTTCTTGATAGTCAACGCCGCAATGCTCAAGCTCACCGCGACTCTCACCGCCGGGTTCGACATAGGCGTGACCGTGACCACCTGGGTGGCGGCGATTATGGGAGGAATCCTCCTGTCCTTGTTCAACACCTTCACCGACGCGCTACTCCCGGAGGAGTACCGGCGACGCTAGGCCTCCGGCGCGTGCCTTCTGGGCGTCGCTTTCGGCCTCTCGCGGCCGCACCCGGTCAGGTCGCAGTCCGTCGCAACTTCCGGTTTCTCGCGGTCATGCTCCGTCATCCGCGGGGCCGCGCCCTTCCCGCGGCCGCTGCAACCCCAAACCGAGACGCCCCTTTCGCCGTTTTTGCGCCGCGTTTGACCCTCACGCGACGTGAGGTTGGAAGCTAGAGCCATGGGAGAGAACATGCAGGAGCTGACCGTGGGCCAGGTCGCCGACCTCGTGGGCATCAGCGTTCGCACGCTTCACCACTGGGACGAAATCGGCTTGGTGACACCAAGCTGGCGTTCGTGGTCCGGCTACAGGCTGTACACCCGGGAGGACGTGGAGCGCGTCCAGCGCGTGTGCCTATACCGGGAGACCGGCATGGCCCTGGCGCGGATCGCCGAGCTGCTCGACGATCCGGGCCTGGACGAGCTCGCGCATCTGGCCAGGCAACGCGAACTGCTCCTCGAACGCATCTCCCATCTGCGGCAGAAAGTCTCCGCAGTAGACCAGATTATGGAGACAATGAAGATGGGAACGAATCTCGACCCCGCCCAGAAGGCAGAACACTTCGGCGGCTGGGATCCTGCGTGGCAAGAGGAAGCTCAGGCCAAGTGGGGCGACACCCCGGAATGGCGCCAGTCCGAGGCCGTCAGGGCGAAGATGACGCCACAGGACTGGTTCAGAGTCGGCAGAGACACCCAAGCCCTCGAACAGTCTCTGGCGGAGGCCAAGCGCGACGGCGTCGAGCCCGGCTCGGATCGGGCGAATGAGCTCGCTGAGGCCCACCGCGCTTCGCTCGGCACATGGTTTGACGTGACGCATTCCAAGCACGTGCTCATCGCGCGCGGGTACGTCATGGACGACCGGTTCCGCCAGTACTACGACAAGATCGAGCCCGGCCTCACCGACTGGCTGAAGTCGATCATCGACGAGAATGCGAGGGCAAACGGCGTCGACCCGACGACGGCGACGTGGCAGTGACCCTGCCGACGGCGTCCTCCCCGCGCGTGGCATCGGCCGACGCCACGCTGGATCGTCTCGCCAAGCGGGGCGGTCTTCCGCAAGCGGACGGCCTCCCACAGGTGGAAGCCACCCGGGGGCAAAGTCCCTCGCAGCTTCAAATCCGGGTCGCCTCCCTCATGCGGCGTTCGCTCAAGCTTTGCGCAAGGCCACTCAGGCTTTGCGCACGGCGGCCACACGAGTCTCGCACACAGCGGCCACATGACTTTCGCGCACGGCGGCCATCGATTCTGATGCGGTTGGCTTCTGATGCGGTTGGACGGAGCTCCTACAAGGGAGCCCCTGCCAACCGCATCAAATCGTCGGCCATCGGCCAGCGCGAGGTCCAACCGTCCCCCGCATCCCGTTCCTGCTCAGTCGCATTGGGAGCGTTCGACGTGGACGTGGGTTTCCCGTCCGGCGAGGCAGCCTCGCTGTGCCGTCCAACCTTCGACTCCCCAATGCTCGGTCCGAACGACTCGGCGTTCCCAAGCCGCCAATCCGTGCCTCCCGGCCGCCCCGAATTGAGGGCGTCGACGCCGTCCGCATCGGCCCCAACGCTTCCACGCGCACCGGATGCCTCGGCTTCGGCGCGGCCGACGTTCGCAGCGGAGGCGTCCTTGGGAAACGGGCGGCGTCCGGTGGTGTAGCGCATGGAGAAGGAGCGGTCTCAATGTCGACTCGAGCGCACCGAGGGACGTCTCGAGTGTTCTGGAAGCCGATACGCGCACCCGAGTGCCGACCCGACCGTCAGAAGTGCCGACCCCCGATCAGTCGGCAAGCCACGCCTTGGCACTGCCCCGGACCCGCCGCGAACCGCAATGCAAACGAGGCCCCGGGCAGGTTGACGCCATTGTCGCTCGCGCGGATGCCGCAACGAACGCCCTAGGAAGCCCTGCTGAGCACGCCGAGGGGTGCAGCACAGGCACTCTAAGACGCCACCCGCGCCATAGGCTTCCCCGGGGTTTCCCAGGATTAACTCATGATCGCCTAAGGATAGGAGGGTTGTATAGATGATGTCAGCAGGACGAGCAAGCGATCCTAACGGTCAGCGCTTGTCAGTTCAGCAGACGCGATGAATGTGTTGTGTGCAGTGAGCCGACGAAGAAAGGTGGTGGCATGCACAGACAGGCAAGCATCGCCGCCCGGCTCAAGCGGTTCGTTCCCTTCGCCGCTTGACACTTCGACGGTGGCATTTGGCGGGAGGCGTTGGCATGGAGCGCCTCCCGCCAATACTGTTTCCTGGGCTCAAGCACGCTTTCAGCCTCGCGCGCGGACATCCGCAAATACAGGCAAGCATGATGACGACGTCAGAGGAGGCTGGGCTAAGGCAGCGTGCAGCCCCACGCAAGCAGGCATGCCGATCCGCTAAGAACCGCCGATCACGAGCCCAATCCGTACAGCCCACACGCGCAAGCGCACGCCGCAGAATTCGCACCTTCAAGTGAGCCCTATAAGACGCACGACAGGTTTGGGTGATCGAACCAACGGACTCTGTCGGTTCAGGGCGATGCTGTAGCAGACTCGCTTGGAGTCGGGGTATCCAAACGCCTATCGGGATCAGGCGTCGATCCCGCGGGAGCCGGCCGACATCCGGTCGTGTACCACATACCGAAGACTTCCTCGCGGGTCATGCCCATATTGATGTAGCCACCGTCGCCCTCGTTGTAATAGTCGAAGCTCTTGTCCCCTTTGTCAGAAATCTCGACGACAGTGGTGAAACCAAGAGGTTCAACCTCCTCCTTGAAGATCTTATGAATACGAGAGAACTTGTCCATTGGAATACCGTACGTTTTACCTTGAGCGTTGTTATATTCTCCTCCCTCATTCTTGCCGTCAGCGCATCCGTAAAAGACATTGACTGGTTCCTTTATCCAGGTCCAGTCCTGTTTGCCAAACTCCGCGTCAATTCGACCGCGCACGCGACCTAGCGCAGCCCGCAGATCAGCATCTGCCGTTCGGATATCGACGCGATCTCTAAAGGGCTTCTTTCCGTAGTAATATGGGCGGCTATTGAAATCGAAGGGGTCCGCCTTCTTCCCCGCTGTCGGCTCCGTCGAAGGCGTAGCATCCGATGAACATCCTGCGAGGCCGAGGACAACAGCCACGAGAGCGAAACGAATACGACGCCCCGCCTTCACAGCGTCCACCCCTTGGCGACTATAACCTTCGCAATCTGTTCCTGCGCCTTGCTCCCGTCGACGAGATAGCCAGAATGCCCTGTGACCCTCGTTTTGGAGTCCTCCGGCGTAACCTGCTGGAACCCCGAATCAGCGTCCATCGGGTCCTTCCCGAGAGCTCCGGAACCCGACGCCTCCTTGGAATGCTGAGCAGCAGCCTCCAGACTCGCCAGATCCACGAAGGCCTCAGCCGCTATCTCTCCTTGATGCCGCGTGCTTATTGGATTCACCGAGCGCCCAACAGATCCTTCAAAGGCACCTTGTAAAACCTACGGACTATTGTTCCACTACGGACGACATAGCGCAGTCTAATCCTACGGAAGCGTTGCCCATTGACAGAATTGCCGAGTGGTCGAGTAACATTGCTAGGTTATGAATGCGAGCTTCACCAAACGCGCGAGCAAGCAGGCGACGGCTGCGGAGGCAGCCGGTTTGGCCGATCTGGCGCGCGCCGCGCGAGCCGGCGGTGCACCGGTCGTGCGTCTCCTCCGAGCAACAGCCACGAGCCTCGACACGGCAAGGCTTTCCGCCGTCACAGCCTCCCCCGCAGCGGCGGAGGAGTTCGGCCGCCGGCTCGCCGCCACCCACGCCTTCTGCCCCGAGGGTTCGAGGGTGTTCGGCCAGGCGCCCGCCGGCCTCGTCAACGCCGACGGCGCCGCGAGCGACGGCGTCATGGGCGCAGCCGCGCTCCCCCTCGTCGGCCCCGGCCTCTCCCGCCGCTTCGGCGAGTTCTATGCGCAAGACAGGCTCCTGCCCTACCTCGTCGACGCCCGACGAAACGGATCCATCGGCGCCGAAGGCACGGCCGTCCTCGAACGTTTGGCGGAACGCCTGAACGACGGCGAATTCGACGCGCCGCAGCCCGCGTCCGTCAGCACGGACGCAGCCCTCCTCCACGGCGACCTGTGGGCGGGAAACGTCATGTGGGCCTCGCGCGAATCGGCGGAAATCGCGGCCGAAGAGCTCGCCGCAGCGGAAGAAGCCGCCGAAGGCCTTGGCGTCGCGGAAAAGACGGGCAGCGCGAGAAACCGCCGGGACGACGTCGTCGGCGTCCTCATCGACCCGGCCTGCCACGGCGGGCACGCCGAATCCGACCTCGCACAGCTGACGGTGTTCGGCGCGCCCTTCGTCGACCGGATCTACTCGGCCTACAACGAGGCCTCGCCCCTTGCCGACGGATGGCGCGAGCGCGTGGGCTTGCATCGGCTCCACATCCTCATCGTCCACGCCGCGCTGTTCGGCGGCGGCTACGGGCGGCAAACCGTCGACGAAGCCCGGCGATACATCTGAGCGCCGCCCCGCGCCCGGCTGCGCAAACGAATGCGGCACGCCGACTCGTTGTCCACACGGGCAACCGCCCGCCGTCCGCACGCCGCCCCGCCGTCCGTGGGAAAATGACGCCATGATTACGCTCGGGCCCTTGGACGGCCGTTACCGCGAAACCGTTGCCCCGCTCACCGCCTTCCTTTCCGAGGCCGCGCTCAACCGCGCCAGAATCGCCGTCGAGGTGGAATGGCTCATCTTCCTTTCGCAAAACGAGGTGTTCCCGGGAGCCCCCGTCGTCTCCGAGGCCGACGTCGCCTACCTGCGAGCGATCCCCCAAAAGTTCGGCGAAGCGGAGATAGCCGAGCACGCCGCCATCGAGGCCGAGACGAAGCACGACGTCAAGGCCGTAGAGTATCTCATCAAACACCGAATGGAGGCGGCGCCCGACGTCGTCGGGCCGAACACCGCCCTTCCCAGCCTGACCGAAATGGTCCATGCTCTGTGCACCTCCGAGGACGTCAACAACCTCGCCTACGCCCTGTGCATCAAGGGCGCGGTGACCGACGTGTGGTTCCCCGCCGCGCTCAAACTCCACGACGCCCTCGCCGAACTCGCGCACGCGCACGCGGATCTGCCCATGCTCTCGCGCACGCACGGGCAGACGGCCACGCCCACCACCGTCGGCAAGGAAATGGCCGTCTTCGCCCACCGCCTGAGCCGCCAGCTCCGCAGGATCGCGAGCGCCGACTACCTGGGCAAGATCAACGGCGCCACCGGAACTTTCGGCGCGCACGTCGCCGCCCTGCCCGACGCCGACTGGCCCGCCCTCTCGCGAGCCTTCGTCGAAGGCCTCGGCCTCGTGTGGAACCCGCTGACCACCCAGATCGAGCCGCACGACTGGCAGGCGGACCTCTTCTCCGACGTCGTCCACGCGAACCGCATCGCCCACAACCTCGCCACCGACATGTGGACGTACATCTCGCTCGACTACTTCCACCAAAACCTGGCCGCCCAGGGCACAACCGGCTCCTCGACGATGCCGCACAAGGTCAATCCCATCCGCTTCGAAAACGCCGAGGCGAACCTCGAGGTCTCCTCGGCGCTGTTCGAGACGCTCGCCGAAACGCTCGTCACCTCGCGGCTTCAGCGCGACCTGACCGATTCGACGACGCAGCGCAACATCGGCGTCGCCTTCGGACACTCGCTGCTGGCTCTCGACAACCTCGTGCGCGGGCTCGCCGGCGTGGACCCCAACCCGCAAAGGCTCGCCGAGGACCTCGACGCCTCGTGGGAGGTTCTGGGCGAGCCAATCCAGCAGGCCATGCGCGCAGCCGGGCTCGGCGGCGCCACCGGAATGGGCAACCCCTACGAACGTCTGAAGGAGCTGACGCGGGGGCGCAAGGTCACGGCCGAGGACATGCGCGAAGCGATCGCTTCGTTGGGCATGCCCGACGACGTCGCAGCGCGCCTGGCGGCGCTGACACCTGCGAGCTACACCGGGCTGGCCGCTCGGCTGGTCGGATTCCTCGACGGCGCCACGCACTTCAGCGGCGCGGGGCACTTCGCCGGCGCAACACAGCCGCATCCCGGCGACGCCGCTCACCCCGACGGCGCCGCACAGCCCAGCGAGGAGGCGGCCACCGGCCAAGCCGGGCACGCGGCGCCAGCCGAGCGCGAGGAGGTATCCGAGCCCGACAGTCACCTATAAGACCCCGACGGCCGCCTATAGGACAGAGAAAAGCACGCTGCGCTTCCCCCTGCTTTCCGTCCCATCGGGGTGTCAGCTCGGGTTGTCAGCCCGCCAGAGCAGCGATGTTCCGGTCAAAACGCGGCAGTTCCTCCGACGCCAGGCGGTCCAGGCACGCCAGACGCCGCCAACGCCAGACGGTCCGGGAAACGCCAGACGATCCAGTCACGCCAGACGGTCCAGTCAGTCGCCGCCAATGCGGGGCGCCGCTGACGATGGCAGGCGATTTCCGGCGCGACGAAACGCTTCCGCCAGACCGGAGCCATCTTCGCCTCGGGACGGATCGAGGTCTCTGACGGTCAAGGTCTCCGGCGGCCGAGGGCCTCCGTCAAGACGGGAGTCAGATCACATGCAAACTGCAGCCGCTTCCCAGACTCGGCTGTCAAACTATTGGAGGCCTTTCGCTTCTCGAGCGGCTCATGCGGCGAGTGATGTGAGCGAGGCCGAACGTATCGAACGGGTACTACGCAACCGTCGATCGAGCCAGCGTGCAATCGCGTCCGCGAAGCGTGCTGGGTCGATAGAGTGGAAAGAAACGTAGAGAGAACAAGGAGACCTCGTGCATCGATTCCTTGCCGCCGCGTCGTCGTCGGCCGATCCTCAGGCGCTCTCAGGCATCGCCGGATGGGCAGTCGACATTATGAACGACCTCGGCGGACTCGGCGCCGCGTCCCTCATCGCGCTGGAGAATCTGTTCCCGCCGCTCCCCTCGGAAGTGATCCTTCCGCTGGCGGGCTTCACAGCGGGCACCGGAAGCGCCAACTTCACGCTGCTCGGGGCGATTCTGTGGTGCATCGCGGGATCGGTGGTCGGCGCGTGGGCGCTCTACGGCGTCGGCGCTCTGCTCGGCAGGGAGCGGACGCGCAAGCTCATGGGCAAACTCCCGCTGGTCAAGACCTCGGACATCGAAAAAACCGAGGCATTCTTCGACCGGAGGGGAACCTGGACGGTCTTTTTCGGCCGAATGATACCGATCTTCCGCTCCCTCATCTCGATTCCGGCGGGCGTGACGCGCATGGGCTTCTGGAAGTTCACCGCCCTGACGACGGCGGGGTCCGCGGTGTGGAACACGATCCTCATCTGGGCCGGCCACGCCCTCGGCTCGAATTGGACGAAGGTGGAAGGCTACGTCGGGATACTGACGAAGGTCACGATAGTCGTCTGCCTGCTCGGCGGCGCCCTGTGGGTTGCGCTGCGCATCCGCTCCAACAGGCGCAAGCGCGAGGCCGTGCCCGCCGAAAACTGAGAGGCGGCGGTGCCGAGCAGCCACCAGCGACGAACGCCGCAGCCGCCGAGAAGCGACAGGCGGCGACGCCGAAACGCGCGCCGACAGGGCATCTCAACCCGCCCAAAGCCTGGACGCTCGGCGCGCGGGTTGCTCCGCTCCCGATAGAGTGAAGACGTCAATCGGACGGAGGCTGCTTCCGTGGACGAAAACTACGAAGACTATCGGATCGACGTCGGCTACCGAATGGCGATAGCCCCCTGGCGCGCGCGGTCCTACATCGAGGGCGGCAAAGAGAACTTCTGCGGTTTCGCGATCGACGCCGCCCAGGTGAGCGGCGTGACCGAGGTGGGCGACTTCATCGACCTGTTCTGCGGAGCCATAGCGCCCGCGCAGTTCTCTCCTTCCGAGCCGATACACATACTCGAAGTGCCCGCCAATCCGTTCGTGCAAGCGTCTCGCGCAGTGGGAGCCCTCCACCCTGACGCGCTCCCCGTCGCGATCCTCAAGTACCTCGCGCAGATCAAAGTGCTCCACGCCCTGCAAGGACAAGGCGCCCCGCTCGCCTACGCCCTTAGCGTCTTCCGAGGAGACCTCGAAAACACCGAGATGATCCCCTTCCCAGACGAATACCCGCCCATGCTGAAGCACATCGCGCCCGAAGACTGGCAGGAGGAACTCGAATATTTCCCCCGCGACGAAGAGCCCGAATGGGCTCGGCGCCTCATGGACCGATGAAGATCGGACGGGCCGAACCGAGCCTCTCAATCGAGGGAGCCGAACGGCGAACCTCGATAAGGCAGGCGAAACCGTGAAGATCAAGAACACCAACCCGACGAGCGAAGGAGCCCAATGAGCGTCGTTTACCAGCTGGCCGTCACCCCCTGGCAGGCCAACAGGTATCTTTCCGAGGGGGCGGAGGATTTCTGCGGATTCGCCGTCGACGCGGCAAGCGTCGAGGACGTGCGCGACGCCGGCTGCCTGCGCGAGCTTCTCCTGTGCAAAGTGAACGAGGCGAACTTCCCGGCCGACGAGCCGCTGCACATCCTGAAAGCGCCCATCGACCCGTTCGTCCACACCCGGCGCGCGGTCGGCCCGCTGCACCCGGACGCCTTTTTGGGCGGCGTCACGGAAGACGCCCCATACGATCCGTCCGGCGTCGTCAGCGCGGGCGGCGCGACGGCGGAACTTCTGTGGATAGAGCCGGGGCGCCTGACCCGCGGCTCCGAACTGTGGCGCTTCCGCCCCGGAGACCCGAACCCGGAGCTTGCGGCCGTCTACCACGGCGTCGCCTGGGGGTGGGAGAACGCCCGGACGGGAGAGTTCGTCGCGGCCAAACCGAGCAAGCTCATGGGGCCCGTGGTCAAGCGCGAATGGGGAACCGCCGCCGTCGACGTCGAAACCGACGGAGGAAAGCCGACCGCCGTCACCCTCGTCAGCCCCCAAAAGCCGCCCGAAAGCGGATTCGAGAGGTTGTCGACGGGCCTGTGGGCCAAGCGCATCGAGTACCGCGACGGCCTGAACGTCTACGAAAACTACCTGTCGGCCCTGGCCCGCGGGGTGCCCGTTCGGGTGACCCGCCTCGCGAACTCCCCCAACGGAATGGAGGCCCTCGGATTCGCCCTCCTCGTCGACGCGCCCTACGCGATCGGCAACAGGGTGCTCCGCATCTGCCCCGGAGCGTTTTTCTGCGTCATGCCGATGGACGAGATGGAGAAGGCCGTCGCGAGAGAAGGCCGGCCCGAAACCTGGGACGTTTCGACGTTCCCCGCGGTCACGACGCTGTCGCTTCGGGAGCGGTCGAACTACGACGTCGATTCCCTCCTCAAGGACATCCACGCGCTCATCGAGAACGTCGCGCCCGAAGGATGGCGCACGTGCACCCTCATCGTTCAGATAGTCGGCGGGCAGTTTCGCTACGGAGGCAATTTCTTCATCCCGGCTTCTGCCGACCCCTTCGAGGCCGCTCCGCCTTCGGGAGCCGGCTCGCCCTCGCAAGCCGCCTCGCCTTCCGGTGCCGGTTCCGAAGCCTCCTCGTCCGAGGATCGGAGCGCGAGCGCCGACGACGGCGCCCACCGGGGGCCGGGAAGCCGGCGTGCGCGCAGCGGCAGGCCTCGCCGCCCCGTCTACGGCGGCGTCGTCGAGGAGATCTCCCTGCTTCCCAGCGCCGTCCTCGAATACCTGGGGCAGATCAAGAAGCTCGCGGCCACCCCGGAACGCGGCGCGCCGCTGGCCTTCACCTTGCAGGCAAGCGCATCCGGCGAGACGAAGCTCAACGTCACATACGAGGAGACGCCTCCGCTCGTCGAATCCATCACCCCTCAGGCCTGGGCGGCCGAGATGGAGGCGTTCCCGCGCCCGAACCCGCCCGAATGGGCGTCGAGGCTCACTGATCCCGGCGACGACGGCGGCCTGTGAAACGCCGTCTCTGAAATACCGGGAGGGGCACGTGCGTTGAAGCATGTGTCGGCGCATGGAGCGCCGCGAGCAAAGGAGTGAACAGACATGACATTCGACCGCACCATCGAGCTTGGCGTCACCGGTATGACTTGCGAGCATTGCGTTTCACATGTGACCGAGGAGCTCAAGGCCCTTCCCGACGTCGTCAACGTTTCGGTGACCCTCGCAAAAGGCGGAACGTCCAAGGTTCTCGTGTACACGAACGCCGACATCCCCGACGCCACCCTCAAGGAGGCCATCGACGAGGCCGGCGGATACGAGGTCGAGTCGATCGTTCGCTGACAGCCCTGAAACAATGCACGCGCGGGAGAGGAGCGCCGACGCTATGACGTCAACCGCAAATCGAGCACAGTCCGAGGAGGCCGATAGGCGACGATCTCGGAACGCCCCTGGGCAACCGTCCGATCGCGCCGACAGGGCTCAGCCGCAGACCGTCGATCGAGCGCGGCTCCGACACGCGGATCCGACCCAATCCAGCACGGATCCAATGCAACCCGGCACGGATCCAATGCAACCCGGCGCAGATCCTGCGCGATCCAGCGCGGATCCGTCGCGGCCGCAGACCGAGGTCGAGCTGGCCGTCACCGGGATGACCTGCGCCTCGTGCGTGGCCCGCGTGGAGAAGAAACTCAACAAGATCCCCGGAGTCACGGCGATCGTCAACCTCGCCACCGAGAAGGCGCACGTCGAGTGGGCGGACGCGGCCGGGCCTTCCGACGCCGACCTCGTCGGCACAGTTGAGAAAGCCGGATACGGCGCCACGGTTCTGCGGAGAATCACAACGGACGACGCCGGAGAACGCACCGTCCAGGCAAGCGAGGCGGCCCGAGGGGCCGAGGAGGCCGCGGCCCGCGCGGCCTCGGCTCGCGTGGCGGACCTTCGACGTCGATTCTGGGCGGCCCTCGTCCTCTCGACGCCGATCGTCGCGGTGTCGATGGCCCCTGCCTGGCAGTTCCCGGGCTGGCAATGGGCCGTCGGCGCGCTTTCCCTCCCCGTCGCCTTCTGGTGCGGCTGGCCTTTCCTGAAGGCGGCCTGGCGGGCCGGGCGGCACGGCTCGACGACGATGGACACGCTTGTCGCCCTGGGCATCCTCGCGTCGATGGGGTGGAGCGCGTGGGCCCTCCTGTGGGGCGGCGCCGGAAGGATCGGCTACACCATGGGCATGACCGGCATCCACGGACTCGGCCACTCGGGAACGCCGCATCTGTACTTCGAGTCGGCGGCCTTCATCGTGACGTTCCTCCTCCTCGGCCGCTGGCTGGAGTCGCGCTCGCGCCGAAGCGCGGGCGACGCCCTGCGCTCTCTGCTCGACCTCGCGCCGACTACGGCCACTCGGGTGCGCCGGGAAGGCGGCGGCGTCGTCGAGGAGACGATCGACGCCGCGGAGTTGGAAGTCGGCGACGAGTTCCTCGTTCGCCCCGGAGAGACGGTGGCCACCGACGGATTGGTCGTGGAAGGCGAGTCGGCCGTCGACGCCTCCCTCCTGACGGGCGAGTCGATTCCCGTAGACGTCGGCCCCGGCAGCAAGCTGACAGGCGGCGCCGTCAACACCTTTGGAGCCCTGACCGTGCGGGCTGTGCGGGTCGGCGAGGAGACGACCCTGGCCAGAATGGGCAGGCTCCTCACCGAGGCACAGACGGGGAAGGCGCCGGTCCAGCGTCTGGCCGACAAGGTCTCGGCCGTCTTCGTCCCTGCCGTCATCGCGATCGCCGCCATCGCCTTCGCAACGAGGCTCGCTCTGGGCAACCCGCTCGAAATGGCGCTGGCGAGTGCGACCACCGTGTTGGTCGTCGCCTGCCCGTGCGCCCTGGGCCTGGCGACTCCCACGGCCCTGCTCGTCGGCTCGGGCCGGGCCTCACGCCTCGGCATCCTCATCAAGGGCCCGGAAACCCTCGAATCGGCCCATGGCGTTCAGACGATCGTCCTCGACAAGACCGGGACGCTGACCACCGGCACGATGGCCGTTTCGGCCGTCCGGCCCGCTGAGGGCGTCGGCGAACGCGAGCTCTTGGCGGCGGCAGCCGGCGTCGAGCGCGGGTCCGAGCATCCGATTGCCAAGGCAATCGTCGCGTTGGCGCACGAACGCGGAATCGAGCCGAAAGCCGTCGAATCGGTTGCGGCTCGAGCCGGAAACGGCGTGGAGGGGATCCTTGACGGCCGCAGAATCGCCGCCGGAACGGCGCGTTGGCTCGCCGAGGAAGGCGTGGAAGGCGCGTCGGGCCTCGGCGGCGAGCCGGGCGCGTCCGTCGTCGGCGTAGCGCTCGAAGGATCGCTGCTGGGCGCGTTCGACATTCGCGACGCCGTTCGCCCGGAAAGCGCCGCCGCCGTCGCCGAACTGAAGTCCCTCGGGCTGCACCCGGTCCTCGCGACCGGCGACAACGAAGCTGCGGCGGCGGCCGTGGCCGCTGAGGTCGGCATCGACGACGTGCGCGCGGGGATCCTTCCGGAAGGCAAGGTCGGGATCGTCGAAGAGCTGCGGGCAGCCGGGCAGAAAGTCGCCATGGTCGGCGACGGGGTGAACGACGCCGCTGCCCTGGCCGGCGCAGATCTGTCCATAGCCATGGGGTCCGGTGCCGACGTCGCTAAGGAAGCGGCCGATATCACAGTCGTGAGTTCGGACATCCGCTCCGTCGGGGCGGCCATCCGCATCTCGACGCAGACCCTGCGAATTATCAAGGAAAACTTGGCCTGGGCCTTCGGGTACAACGTCGTGGCAATCCCCGTGGCGGTCGCCGGTTTCATCGTACCCGGCATCGCGGCGGCGGCGATGGCGAGCTCGTCCGTCATCGTGGTGGCGAACTCTCTGCGGCTGCGACGAGCCTAGATTCCCCGGTTTACCGGGCATTCTTGCCCCGCTCTCCCGACACGCGAGAGCGGGGCCCGCTTATTTTGCTCCCAAGATAGAAAGAACCAGGGGAAAGGTCTCCTAAATCTCACCTGCGGAGCTCCTTTCCAGAAATCGCTAAATATCAACGAAAAGTAGTAACATGGGGAGTGTTGCCCATGCGACCTCCCCCCCTGGGGGGATCCCTAGGGAAACATGCATTGATAAGTTAGTTTCTAATTAAACATGCCACCTACTAACCACGCGCTTACCTAACGGACTAAGTATGGCTTCGACCGAAGGAGTCATTATGGCCCATTCATCACGCAAACCGATGGGCACACGGACCTTGATAGCGGGGGTGATCATCATCCTCGTCACCGCGCTGACCGCGTTCATCACGCCATCGAACGCAGACGTCAACGCGGCCATTGCCATATCCTCACCAACGCTCACCCGCACAGATGCCAACGGCGATCCGCTCACCGCCGCCGAAGCGTCGCATCCCATGCTCGTCGGCGACCACGCATCGCTCTCTTTCGCCTGGGACGCCGCCAAAGCGAACATCGCTCCCGGACAATCCATGAAGATCGGCATCCCGGCCTCCTTCCGCACGCTGGAGCCCGGATCCCAAGCCGACCTCACGATCGACGCCGCCGGAAAGCAGACCGCGATCGGCCAGTGCAAACTCGGCCGCAACGAGGTCGACTGCGCCTTCGACAAAACGGTCGACTCCTTGAAAGCCCGGGGATACGCCGCGCCCAAGGGCAAGGTCAGCCTGCGCCTGACAGCGCTCGCCCCCACGGCGTCGCCGGTCGCTTTCACGATCAACGGAGGCCAGTACAAGCTGGCCATTCCCGGCGGTTCTGTGCGCGAGCGCTCCAAGGGCTACAACCCGCACACGTTCGCGAAAGTCACCCCCGCGTTGACGTCCGAGAGCAGATCGGTGTTCTGGACCGTGAGCTTCGGGGCCGACTACGTCGCCGAACGGCTGAGGGAAACCGGGCAGCACATGCGGCCGGACGGGGCCACCCGTTCGACGGTGACGATCACGGACACGATCGGGCCCGGCCAGAAGTTCGCCGACCCCTCGAAGTGGGCCCTCTACCACCGCGGATCTGCGGGAGACAAGGAAGTTCGGGACGTCCGGGTCACCGGAGGCGCGGGGACGGACTACACCACCGCCTACGGCGACTTCGACATGTCCGTCTCGATCAACGGCTCCACCGCCACGGTTTCCATAACCGGCCCGTGGCGCGGGCAGACCAACTACGGCATCGCCTATCCCACCGTGCCCGACAAGGGGAGGATCACGCCGAACTTCGCCTACGTCAACACCGCCGGGCTCGGCAAGACCAAGATCGTCAAGGCCGCCGCCGCGAAGTACACCGACCCCTTCGCCTCCAGCGGGCTCGTGGACGCGCAGCACGGGTCGTTCACCGTCACGTCGCGCGCAACGGGCCCCCACGCCGAGGCGATTCCGCGGCGCGTCGCCTTCCCGGTGACGGCTCGCTACGAGCTTCCCGCGGGAACCACGGCCTCCGACTATCCGAGCTGGAATCCGCCGGGGACCCTGGCTGCCGACAAGCGCTCCGGAACGTTTTCGCTGGCCGCCGGCATCGGCCAGAAGGTCGACGCCGGATCGAAGTTCCCCGCGGGAACCAAGATCACGGTCACGCAGGATTCTTCCGCCGCCCTCGGCGCGCCCGAGGGAGTGCGGTGGGGCGACCCCTCCTACACCGTCGACGGCGACAAGGGGAACTCCTTCGTCGTCAAGGCGAACACGGTCCACGGCGTCGCCGTATCGACGGAGGTTCTCAGCCCGCCTTCGGATGTGAAGCCCACGCCTAAGCCGAGCCCGAGCATCCCTGCGCCGAGCCCGAGCGCCTCCGCGCCGGAGCCAAGCCCAAGCTCGCCCACGCCTAATCCCAGCGCCTCCGCGCCGGAGCCAAGCCCGAGCACTCCCACGCCGAGCCCGAGCGCAACTTCGCTGGCCTCCGACCCGACGACGCCGCCCGAGCCCACGCCCACAGCGCCCTCGTCTCACCCCGCTCCGTCTCCGACGGAAACCATGCCCTCGAAACCGGTCGAAACGCCCAAACCGTCGAGCGAGCCGACCGGCACCGCGGAACCGAGCCCCTCGCCGACGACGGCCTCCCCCACGGAGGAGCCCTCGCCGACTCCCAGCGAGAGCCCGACGGCCAGCCCCTCGGAGAGCCCGAGCCCCTCCGAAAGCACCGAGCCTTCGCCGACGGACACCCCCAGCGCGAAGGCCTCCCCGAGCGCTGCGCCGTCCTCGCCGAGCGTCGTCGTGCCGCCCATCTCGCCCTCGGCGCCCGCAGCGACGCCGAGCCCGACGGATTCCCAATCCCCGAGCGGCGATCCGGGAGCGGCCAACCCCAACGGCGGCCAGCCTTCCGGCAAGGGGAAGCCCCGCGTCAGACGTCCGGGCTCGAGCATCAACTCACCGATCGTCGGCACTCCGGTCGCCCTGCCCACCATGGCGCGCGCCGCAGAGGAACGGCCCCTCATCAAAACCGGTCTGGACATGGGAACGGGCGTCGTCTTCTCCGTCTCTCTGAGCCTGGTGGGAACGGGCCTCGTCATCCGCCGCTACTTCTCGTGAGGGAACCTGACGGACGGGCCCCGCTCCAAGCCGCCGTATCGTGACCGAGCGGGGCCCACGCGAGCGGATCCACGGGAGCCCACGCCGGTCGCCTCTCTCGTGACGGGGCGGGTTGGCAGGCGTGACTAAAGTTGCACGCACCAAAGCGGTCGCCTCTCTCGTGACGGGGCGGGTCCCTCGGGGGTCCGCTTTGCCGCGAGAGGGGCTCGTTTTCATCCGAGCCCGCCGCTCGTCGCACGACGAACGAAGGACGACGAGAGGCGACGTCGGCCGCGGGGCCGATTCGCGGCGGGCAGCAGCGCGAGTGTTTCTCCCGCAAGGCCGACGAGAAGCGGGCGGCCCGCCTCGAAGGGCGGGGAGCAAGAACCCCGGGCGAGCTTCGCCAATTGGCCTAACTCTCAATCCATTGCCTTAGAATTCACATGTGGACGATAATCTGACGAATACGACCCCGCGGCGGCCGGTGTTGCTCGTTGACGAAGAAACACGGTGGCTGAGGCGTCCGCGAGATCTGGTGTCTGCAGTCATCACGCTGCTGGCGATCGTCGGCGTAATGGTCGTCACAGTCTACGGTTCCTCGACGGCCCTGGCCGTCATACGCGACGTCCGCACAGCCACGAGCGGCATCATCACGTCGATCCTGTTCATGCCCGTCAACGCCCTGGAGGGCCTCATCGGCTTCTTCCTGCCGGCCGCATTGATCATCGACATGGCCTGGCACCGCCGATGGCGCACACTCGCAACGGGCGCCTTGGCGGTGGCCAGCGCAGCTGCCTTCACCTACGGCCTTCTGTGGCTGTTCAGCCGCTACTTCCCGCTCTCGCCCATCACCGGTCAGCTTTCCGACTCCCTCGTCGAACAGACCTATTTCAAGCTCATCCCGTACGTCGCCGTCGTGTCGGCGATACTCACGGTGGCCGGGTCCGGCAAACGTGCGAAGACGACGAGGTGGGGCTGGCCGCTGCTCTCCCTCGTTCTCGTCCTCTCGGTGCTCCAGGGCAATCAGACCCTTCCCGGAGCCCTCATCACGGCGCTTCTCGGCGTGCTGTGCGGACTCATGTGGCGCTATATCGCCGGGGACGTCCCCGACCGCGCGACGGGGGCCGACCTGGTCAAGCTCGTCAGGCGCGCCGGCGTGGACGCCCAACTGGTGGTCCGCATCGACAGGCTCCCCGACGACGCCGCCCTCACCGCATGGCTCGCCCCCGCACACGGCGACCTCGGCCACATCGACCGGTACGGCATCGACCAGATCCACCGCATCCTGCAGAAGGCGGGAGAATCCTTCGAGGGCGCCCCGCCGAAGCCCAAAGGGGCCAAGGCCGCCTCGCCGGAGTCCGAGCAGCAGGCCGACGATCCCCAAGGAGCCGACGATTCCCGGCGGGCAGACGGTCCGCGGCGGGCCGACGATCGGCTCGAATCCGAAGAAAACCGTCAGACTCCGGAGCCTGCGCCGGGCTTCGGTCCTATCAGTCGCTCGGCGAAGGCCGCCTCGCAGCGTCTCAGGCCGGCCGACGACGTCGACCCCCTCGCCCTGCGAAACGAGCTCCTGGCCTCCTATCACCCGCCGCTGAGCGGGGAGGCCTCCCGCAACTACATCGTCGTCGATTCCTCTGGGAATCCGCACCACGCCTCCTTCTTCGACGCCGACCAGCAGATCGTCGGAGTGCTGCAGTCCTCGTGGCAGCGGCTCGTGCTGACCACTACGGCCCGCCAGGCAGAGAAGACGATCGACGGGGCGATGGACCGCTTTGCGCTTATGGAATTGGCGAGCGCCTCCGCCGGACTCGCCCCCGACCGCGGCCTGGCCGTGGCGGGTTCAGACAGCTCGAAGGTCGTCATCCTCGAAGTCGATGGCTCCACGGCCCTGAGCGACATCGAACCGAATGAGATTCCCGACGAGGCGCTTGACGACGTGTGGGACATCCTCCAAGACGCCCATCGCCGCGGCTTCTCCCACGGAAAGGTGCGGGCGGGCGTCACGGCGCTCAAGGGCGGGCGCGCCCGGCTGCTGCACTGGGAGAACGGCCGCCTTGCGGCCTCCGAGATGGAGCGTCGCATCGACATGGCGCAGGCGATGGCCATGATGGCGGGGATCGTCGGCGTCGAACGCGCCATCGCCTCGGCAAGCCGATGCCTGCCGCGCGACCAGATTGTCTCGCTTGCTCCGATCCTGCAAAAGGCCATCGTCCCCTCCGAGACGATGGCGAAGTTCACCGAAAAGAAGCAGCTGGAGCGGCTGCGCGACCGCCTCACCGAGCAGGTCCCCGAGGTGGCGGAAGTGACGCCCACCCAGCTTTACCGGTTCTCCGTGAAGACCGTCGTCACCGTTTCCCTCGGCCTCGCGGCGGTCTACATCCTGGTCGTGTCGGTTAACTTCAACGAGCTTCGCTCGACCCTCGCCAGCGCCAACCCCCTGTGGATGCTCTTCGCCTTCGTCGCCGGCCTGTTCACCTATATCGGGGCGGCGATGACCTTGCGCGCGTACACATCCGAGCCCTTGAACGCCAAGGACACCGTCATGGTGCAGGTGGCCGCATCGCTCGTGACCCTCGTTGCCCCGGCCGGCATCGGCCCGGCCGCCCTCAATCTGCGCTTCCTCCAAAAACGCAGGGTTTCCACGCCAGTGGCCCTCGCGACGGTCACCCTCGTTCAGCTCGCGCAGTTTGTCACCACGATCATCCTGCTCATCGGGATCAGCCTCGCCACAGGCAAGATCGGCTCCCTGTCCATGCCCTCCGGCGCGGTCATCGTTGCGATCGCCATCGGCGTGCTTGCGGTCGCCGCCCTATTCCTCGTCAAGCCCCTGCGCAGGTGGGCAGCAAAGAAGGTCCGCCCGACGATCGACCAGGTATGGCCTCGCCTCGTGTGGCTCGCGACCCACCCCAGCAGGATCGCCTACGGATTCGCGGGGTCCACCGTCCAGACGATCGCCTTCGTCGCCTGCTTCGGCGGCTCGCTCGCCGCCTTCGGATACAACCTTCCGATCGTCACCTTGGCCCTGGCCTACCTCCTGTCGAACTCCCTGGGCTCCGTCGTCCCGTCCCCCGGCGGCATCGGCCCCGTCGAAACCGCGCTGACCACGGGCCTGACCGTGGCCGGAGTCCCGACGTCGATCGCCGTCTCCACCGCCGTGCTCTACCGTCTCCTCACCTTCTGGGGACGCGTGCCGCTGGGGTGGCTCGCGCTGCGGATGATCACCAAACGCGAGGTCATCTAGAGTGCGGTCGCCCACGCTGAGGCAAGCCGCACATATACGAGTTTTTCCTGTGATTTAGCCGTTTTGCGGGAATCTCGACGAGAAACGGAAGCTGCTTGTGGTAGAAGTACCCGCCACATTCCTAGGTTCTTACACTTCCGAAGTGTTATCGTGAAACAAAAGAATCGTTGCAGGCTATCAGGTAGCGGTCCGCCGAGTTGTCGGCTGCCTCTCACCCATGCGAGAACCTGGGCGCAACGACAAAACGGACGAAACAAAGGAAAGCTCGTGACACAATCGCATTCGCGCTCAAAGCGGGTACTTCCCCGCCACATCATCGCCACTCTCGCCATCTCCGGAGCCAGCGTGGCCGGCATGGCCGCGCCGAGCTTCGCTGGAGAAACACCCCAGACTCCCGACGCGCACGGCACCGCGGGGGCCGCCGTAAACGAGGCTCTGGCCAAGACCCAGCTGGCAAATCTGCCGCAGGGCGACGGCGAAAAAGAGAGGCCCCCGGGCGACGGCGACGCCGACCAAGGCGACAACGGCAAAGGCGGCCAGAACAACAACGGCAACGGCGGCCAAGCCGGCGGCAACGACCAAGCCGGCGACAACGGCAACGGGGGTGAGAACGGCCAAGGCGGCAATGGCGGCCAGGACAACAACGGCCAAGGCGGCAACGGCCAAGCCGGCGACAACGGCAACGATGGCAACGGCGGCGGCCAGGCCGGCGACAACGGCAACGATGGCAACGGCGGCGGCCAGGCCGGCGACAACGGCCAGGGCGACAACGGCACGCCGAGCCCGTCCACTCCCTCCGGCCAGCCCTCGTCGGGCAGCCCCTCGGCGCAGGACCCGAAGAGTCCGGGCGACCCCTCTCAGTCGGGCACGAGCAGCCCGAGTGACAACAAGGTTCCCGGGCTCAACACCGGCACCCCGCAGAAGACCGGCGCCGAGAACGGCGGCGATCACGGCGTGGCGCCCAACCAGCAGGATCCCGGAGCATCGGTTCCCGTCGTCCCGTCGCCTCGCGCGGGCTCGGGCCAGAAGAGCGGCGTCTCTGGCACTCAGCTTCCGCGCACGGGCGCTTCGGTCACGACCCTCGCCGCCGTCGCGGTCGCCGCAGCCGGAACCGGCGGAGTTCTCGTTGCACGCCGTCGCAGGGCCTACTGATCACTGATTCGGCTTTGGCTGGATCATCCTTCTCAACAAACTGAAGTGGTTGGGGGCGAAACTCGGTTTCGCCCCCAACCACTTCGGTTTGCCAAAGGACCGTAGTTCGCTAAAGGACTTTGGTTTGTCAGAGGGCTCTGGGATTCGCTGGGCGCCCGACGTTCGTCCAAGTCTTTTCCGCACTCGCGCATGCGCTCGCTGTGCCCACATGCGCTTCACAGCTCCCGCACCATCTTCTTCCCGCAGGAAACAACGTCCCGTGCAGGGCACGCCGGGACCCGGTGACACGCAGCCTTCGTTACCGCAGGAAACACGCTCGCGTGAACTGCAAGGCGACGAAACAGCGCGGCCAATGGTTAGACTTCCGTTGTGACCAGCTCAGAAGAAACCTCACCCGAATCGCTGGATCCGATCGCGGGGCCCAGTCCGGAGGCAAAGCCAGGCGCCGAACCTGAGTCCAACCTCCAAACCGACTCCGACCGAGAAACGGAGCCCGCCCGCCAAACCGGCTCCGGCCAAGAAACGCAGCCCGACCACCAAACCGGCTCCGATCCAACCGCCGAGCCCAATCTCGAGTCGCATCCCGATCCGGAGGCGGAGCCGGACGCAGAATCGTGCGCCGGGCCCGAATCGCAGGTTCCACATCAATCGGCCGGGCCTTCCAAGGACGGAGCTCCCGTCGCAGCGGTCGCCCCCTCGAGGGCAGTGGCCCATATTCTCGCCTGGTCGATAGCCGCGCTCTCTGCCTTCGCCTACGTTCTCTACTCGCAGTTGCAATGGAGGACTTTCGCGACGCCGTCGTGGGATCTGGGAATCTTCACCGAGCTCGCCAAACAGTACTCCCAATTCGACGCGCCGACGGTGGACATCAAGGGGCCCGAATTCAATCTGCTCGGAGACCACTTCCACCCGCTGCTCGTCCTGCTGGGCCCCGTATACAAACTGTTTCCCTCGGGGCTGACCCTGCTCGTCCTCCAAGACCTGCTGTTCGCCCTCGGCTCGGTCCCGATAACGCTTCTGGCGGTCAAACGGCTGGGAAAGAGCCTCGGGGCGGTCGTCGGAATCGGCTACGCGATGAGCTGGGGCCTGTGGAGCGCGGTCGAATCGCAGTTCCACGAGATAGCCTTCGCGGTCCCGCTGCTTGCCTACGGGCTCGCCCGATGGCTCGACACGAAGGGCAACTCGCGATCGGCGCTCGTCGCCGTCGGCCTCCTCGTCTTCGTCAAGGAGGACCTCGGCCTGACAGTCTGCGCCGTCGGCCTCGTCTTTCTGTGGCAGGCGTGGGGAGCCGCGGCCCGCACCGACGACAGGTTCGCGATTCGTTCGCGCGCATCCTTGAAGAAGGCGCTGTCCTCCCCCCAAGGCAAGGCCGGTGCCCGCCTCGCCGCGTGGGGCCTCGCGTGGACTCTTCTGGCGATACTCGTCATCCTCCCGATCTTCAACCCCGAGGGCGGATGGGAGTATACGAACAGGCTCGCGCAAAACGACGCCGTCGCATCGAATTTCCTCCTTCGCTTCTTCCTTCCGGCGACGAAATACGCGACGCTCCTGCTTCTTGCCCTTGCGACGGGGCTCGTCGGACTCGTCAGCCCATACGTCTGGATCATGCTGCCCACGCTCTTTTGGCGCTTCGCAGGAAACGTCGAGCACTACTGGGGCTGGCACTGGCACTACTCGGCCATCCTCGTGCCGATCGCCGCGATCGCCCTGATCGACGCATGCTCGCGGTGGCGCGGCACGTACAGGGCGCGCTTGGCGGCGGCCTGCGTCGCGCTCGTATCGAACGTCGGCGTCGCGTGGTTCGGCCCGATCGAGCAGCTCGTCGAAGGCCGCACGCCTTTTTCCGTCACGGAAGAGCAGGCCCAGGCCGGAAGGGACGCCGTCGAGGCGCTTGGCACGGGGCACAACGTCGTCGCCAACCTGCCCATGCTGGCCTACAACGTGCCGGGCAACCGCGTCTATTGGGAGGGCACGTACGGCAAGGCGAAGATCGACGCCGTCATCTTCGCGCCGTCGAATTCCACCGGGGGGCTGTCCGCCGACGTCTGGGCGGAGCAAAAGTTCGGCGGCAGGTGGAAGCTCGTCTACTCCCGCCTGAACTATCAGGTGGCCGTGCGGCAATGAGGGCAGGGGCTGCCTGTGCGTGAGCGAAATCGGGTCGGCGGCCTCGCGCGGCGGCTGACCGGACCGTACGCCGCCGTTTTCGCGGGAGGCTGCGCCGGAACCGCGCTGCGCGCCTGGATAGGCGAGATCCTTCCCAGCGGGGCGCAGGCATGGGCGTGTGCGATTCCATGGGCGACTCTCGCCGTGAACCTCGCCGGCGCATTCCTCCTCGGGCTCCTCGCGGGCCTTCTCGCGCGCCGTTTCCCGCGCGCAGACCCTCGGGTGCGCCTGCTTCTGGGCACCGGCTTTCTGGGCTCGTTCACGACGTACGGCACGTTCGCAGCCGAGGTCGAGGCGGCGACGACGGCGCAGGCAGCGGCCTACGCGGCGGGATCGATCGCCTGCGGCCTGCTGTGCGCATGGGGCGGGCTGTCCCTCGGAACGCGCGCCGGGCGAGGAAACGCAAGGCAAAGGAGCGCCGGGCGGCGCGACCAACTGGCAGACGAGTCGGAGCCGGAGGCGAGCGCATGATTGCGGTCGCTCTGGCAGGAGGCCTGGGCGCGGTGTGCCGCGCCGGCCTCGACGGCCTGGTCCGCAGGCGGCATCCGGAATTTCCGTGGGGAACCTTCGCCGTCAACGTCCTCGGCTGTTTCCTCTTGGGCGCGGCGACGTCGGCCTTCTCCGCGATGAACCCGAGAGCCCTGCGGATGGTCACAACCGGATTTTTCGGCGGATTCACAACCTTTTCCACGGCCATGCTCGACGCCGTCGAGCTTGCCCGCGCAGGGCGGAGGCTCGCATCCGCGGGGTTGGTTCTCGGAACTGCGGGCTCGAGCCTGCTCGCTTTTCTGGGCGGAACGGCGTTTGCCTCGATCTTCTGAACGGCGTTCGCCTCGACCTTCTGAAGCTCAAGGCGAAGGCTCGCGAGCCGACCGCTGCGTCCGCGAAAGAAGCAGAGCGTCCGCGCTCCAAGCCCCCGTCCGCGGACCAGACCGGGGGCACGCCCCCGAATCGAGCGTCCGACGTCGAAGGTCCGCATTTTGAGACGCAGGCGGTTCCTGGGACGGACCTCCCTAGCCCTAAAGAGAGCTCCGTGGTTCAATTGGGCCATGAACGAACGCGCAGGTACTCCGGCCCGCGATCAGGACCTCATCGACGTCGATGCCCTGATCTCCGCCTATTACGACATCGAACCAGATCCCGCCGATCCCCTCCAGGCAGTCGTCTTCGGAACCTCCGGCCACAGAGGCTCGAGCTTCGACGGAGCCTTCAACGAAGCCCACATTGCCGCAACGACGCAGGCGATCGTCGAATACCGCAAAACCCAGGGCTATGACGGCCCCCTTTTCATCGGCCGCGACACCCACGGCCTGTCTGCCCCCGCGGAGCGCACCGCCATCGAAGTGCTCGTCGCCAACGACGTCGACGTCCGCGTCGACTCCCGGGGATCGTGGACGCCCACGCCGTCCGTGTCGCTCGCCATTTTGCGCGCGAACGGTGCGGGGACGGCCGCGGGCGTGCGCCAGACCGGATCGGGCCTGGCCGACGGAATCGTCATCACGCCTTCCCACAACCCCCCGCGCGACGGCGGTTTCAAGTACAACCCGCCCACCGGCGGCCCCGCGGACACCGACGCGACGAAGGTCATCGCGGCGCGGGCCAATGAGCTTCTGCGCGAGGGCTGGAAGAACATTGCCCGGGTCCCCTACGAGCGGGCCAAGGGCAGCGTGCGCGGATATGAATACCTCGACCAGTACATCGACGCCCTCGCCGCGATGATCGACTTCGCCGCGATTCGCAAGGCGGGCGTGCGCATCGGGGCCGACCCCATGGGAGGGGCCTCGGCCGAGTACTGGGGGGCGATCGGCGAGCGCTATGGCCTTGACCTGACCGTTGTCAACCCCGTCGTCGACCCGAAGTGGTCGTTCATGACGCTCGACTGGGACGGAAAGATCCGCATGGACTGCTCCTCCCCCAACGCCATGGCCTCCCTGCGGGCGAGGATGACGCCGGGCCCGGACGGCAAGACGCCTTTCGACGTCGCCACGGGCAACGACGCCGACTCGGACCGCCATGGAATCGTCACCCCCGACGGCGGCCTCATGAACCCCAACCACTATCTGGCCGTGGCCATCGAGTATCTCTTCACGCATCGCTCCGGCTGGCGCGAGGGCACGGCTGTGGGCAAGACGCTCGTCTCCAGCTCGCTCATCGACCGGGTCGTCGCGGGAATCGGGAGGAAGCTCATCGAAGTCCCGGTCGGCTTCAAGTGGTTCGTTCCCGGCCTGTTGACGGGCGACGTCGGATTCGGCGGAGAGGAGAGCGCGGGCGGCTCTTTCCTGCGCACGGACGGCACGGTGTGGACGACGGACAAGGACGGGCTGATCATGGACCTGCTCGCCTCGGAGATCATCGCCGTGACCGGGAAGTCGCCGTCGCAGCTGCACGCCGAGCAGGCCGAGCGCTACGGCGACTCGGCGTACGCGCGCGTGGACGCGCCCGCGACCAAGGCGCAAAAGGCCCGTTTGGCAGCGCTTTCCCCCGAGGACGTCGCCGCTTCCGAGCTGGCCGGCGAGCCGATCACGGCCAAACTCGTGCGGGCGCCCGGAAACGACGCCCCTATCGGCGGCCTCAAGGTGACGACCGAAAGCTCGTGGTTCGCGGCCCGCCCGTCGGGAACCGAAGACGTGTACAAGATCTACGCCGAGTCCTTCAAGGGAGCCGAGCATCTGGCTGAGGTCCAGGAGGCGGCCAAGGCGGTCGTCTCGGCTGCGCTCGGCGCATAAATCGGCCGCTGCGGCGCGCTCCGAGTTCCACTCGGGGCGCGCCTGGCGTATTTTTATGGATGGACGATTTCACGGGCGGGAAGCGGACGCCCGCGGATCGAAACCTCAATCCGCAGAACAAGGCTTTCAGCCCCGATCGCGGCTTTCGACGGGAAAGCGCAGCGAGCGGCGACGTCGGCCGTGACACACGAAGGAGCAAACATGGCGATTCCAACCCCGGCCAAGGCGGTGGCGGACATCGGCGTCACCGGCATGGCGGTGATGGGTTCGAACCTGGCGCGCAACCTGGCCCGCAACGGCTTCAAGGTGGCCATTCACAATCGCAGCGCGGCCAAAACGGAGAAGGTCGTCAAGGAGCACGGAGACGAGGGCGAGTTCTTCCCCGCCGAATCCATGGCCGATTTCGTGAACGCGCTGTCTGCCCCGCGCGTTGCGATCATCATGGTCAAGGCCGGGCCCGCCACCGACGCCGTCATCGACGAGCTGGCGTCTCTCATGGATCCCGGCGACATCATCGTCGATTGCGGCAACTCCAATTGGCGCGACACCGTGCGCCGCGAGGCCGCCATTCGCGAGCGCGGGCTGCACTTCGTGGGCTCGGGCGTTTCCGGCGGCGAGGAGGGCGCCCTCAACGGGCCGTCCATCATGCCCGGCGGCACGCCGGAGTCGTACCGCCGGCTCGGCCCGATGTTCGAGAAGATCTCCGCCCACGTCGACGGCGTTCCCTGCTGCACGCACGTCGGCCCCGACGGCGCCGGCCACTTCGTGAAGATGGTCCACAACGGCATCGAGTACGCCGACATGCAGCTCATCGCCGAAGCCTACGATCTCATGCGCAAGGCCCTCGGGATGTCCGCAGCCGAGATCGGCAAGGTGTTCGAAGAGTGGAACAGGGGCGAGCTGGATTCCTACCTCATCGAGATCACCGCCGACGTGCTCCAGCACGTCGATCCAAAGACGGGCAAGGCCTTCGTCGACGTCGTCCTTGACCGTGCCTCCCAGAAGGGAACCGGCGCGTGGACGGTTCAGAATGCGGCCGAGGTCGGCGTTCCCACCACCGGCATCGCCGAGGCGACCTTCGCGCGCTCCCTTTCCGGCTCGGTGCCGGAGCGGCAGGCGGGCCGGGGGCTTCCCGCGGGGACCAAGGACGTTCCCGTCGCCGATCCAGCGGCTTTCATCGAGGACGTCCGCCGGGCGCTCTACGCCTCGAAGATGGTCGCCTACTCCCAGGGATTCGAGCTCATACGCAAGGCTTCCGAGGAGAACGGCTGGAACGTCGACCTGGGGGCGATGGCTCGCATCTGGCGCGGCGGCTGCATCATCCGCGCCGTCTTTCTCAACCGCATCACCGAGGCCTACGAGCGGGACCCGAAGCTCCCGCTGCTTCTGGCCGACCCTTATTTCTCCGGCGAAATCGGCAAGTCCGTGGAGTCCTGGCGGCGCATCGTGAGCTTCAGCGCGCTCACCGGCGTTCCGATCCCGGCTTTCGCTTCGTCGCTCGCCTACTACGACGGCGTCCGCGCGGCCAAGCTTCCCGCGAACCTCATCCAAGGGCAGCGCGATTTCTTCGGCGCCCACACGTACAAGCGCGTTGATCGCGAGGGCACGTTCCACACGTTGTGGAGCGGCGACCGCAGCGAGATCGAGGAGTAGGGGCCGGCCCAAGCCGACCAGCGTCCGCCTCGTTGGCTGGGCGCGGCGTCTGAGGAGCTGTCGCGGCGGCTGGTGATCCGCCGTAGCGGGGTCGGGGAGCTGCCGCGGCGGCTGGTGATCCGCCGTAGCGGGGTCGGGGAGCTGCCGCGGCGGCTGGTCAGCTGTCGTAGCGGGGCTAGTGCGCTGTCGCGGCGCTCGCAAGTTCGCAGGCGCTGGCCGACTGCCCGGTGAGCCTGACTGACCCCGATGAACAGGACCTGGGTGCAAGAAAAGGACCACATTTCGGTCCTGACCATGCATCTAGGTCCTGTTCTTGCATGGTCGAACGGTTCGGGCCTGCCGAACCGACCAGGCAGACCGAGCCGACCAAGCCGGCTGACTAACAAGTCAAACCTGCCGCCGACGCCTTCATGCCGCTTGACGTGTCATTCTTTGCTCGGAGGCGCGCCGTCTCGAAACGAATCGGCTCGAGACGGCGCGTCACCTATTTGGACTCCGTTGGCGCAGCGGCATCGGCCTCAGCAGTTTCATCTGACGGCGAGGAATCGCGCGACGCCGACTTGAACAGCTTGGGGAACGGGCGCGGAGAACCCAAAGCAAGGAAGACGGTTGCCGACAAGACCAAAACGATCATAAGAAGATCCCTGCGCCCTTCTCTGGCCAGTTGACAGCCTCGCTCCCAACCCTGTTCAAGGCTTTTCCTTGTATCGGTGTCGAATCTTTTCTTTGGATCCATTATTTCATTGTCCATGTAATAGAGTATCCGCTTCCCTGTATCGTAATCAGAGAAGTTAGCCATATAGTAGCTATCCAAATCGGACTTTCCCAACGGTTCGCACTTCAACGGCTCACCATCGTCTGGAGCTTGAAGAGTGACGGGCCCTAGGTACAGCCAGCCGATCACAGACAGCGCGACGACGGCGAAAACCGTGCGCACCGCCGCCCTCACAATCCGCAGTTTCACGGGCGTCCACGTCCTCGGCATCTGCGAATGCCTCCCCTCAGGCGAGCGAGCCCATCGGATCCCACGCGGGCAGCACGATCGGCTCGGAGTCGAGCGCCGGCAACAGATCGGCGGAGAGGCGGTCGCGGTGGACGGCCACCTCGAATACGTGCTGGTCGAACCACGAGTCGTTCATCGTGAAGAAGCCTTTGTCGGCGATCTCGTCGCCCCAGGAGTTCTCGATCCGCCAGCGGCGGGTCTTCCCGTCGAGGATGTCGACCCCGGTGAAAACCATGGCGTGCGTCATCTGAGCCTCGCCGTACTGGAGCTCCTCGGCCTTCGTCATCTCCAGGTCGATGCCGTACGTGCCTTCGTAGTCGAAGAGGCGCCCGTCCCAGATGCCGAGCTTCGAGTCGCATTGTTTGGCTGTGTCGCATCCCATCCACACGGGCTTGCCCGATTCGAGGGTTTCCGACGTCGCCCTGCGGATCACTTCGATCGGCACGTTGAGGTAGACGACCGGCTTGGCGCCAACCACGTTGCCGAGCCTGTCCACGGTGAACAGGGCGTTGTAGGGCGACGTCGGGCGCGGATCGTTGACGAGGCACACGTACTCGCCGAGGTCGGGCAGGTACCTTGCCGCAAACTCGAGGGGAGTCATCTCGCCTTCCCGCCCGAATTCGCCGTCTTTGTTGCGCCACTGCCAGACGAAGCGCTGCGGCGGCGTTCCCAGGTGAATGGCGAGGACCCTGTAAACCTGTTCCAGCACGGCGGCTTTGACCGCCCGCGGGTCGGCCCCTTCGGAGAACGCCCGGCGAATGTCGCGGGCGCCCCTGCGCAGCAGCTTTTGGAGCGTTTGGTTCATCGCGCGGGTGTTGGACGAGGATTCCGTCTCCGGCATTGCGTACTTCGGCACGACTCCGTATTTCTCGACGAGCGCGACGAACATGTTCCACTGGCCGCCGTCGTCGATCGGGTTCGACAACAGGTAGCGGACGGTGCGGTCGTCGACGTCGCGGTCGGCGAGCTCGATCATCGACGTCAGGAAGTAGTTCGCCTTTTCGAGCTTGTCCCAAAAATGCTGGTAGTTCTGGGAGAACTCGAATTCCTCGACGCCGGTGTGCTCGTAGACGGCCGACTTGAGCGAGTTGAGGCCGGAGAACAGCCAGCAGCGGCCGGACTTCTTCTGGTTCGTGATCGGCCACGTGTCGACTTTGACGGAGACGGACGGGTCGATCGACGTGACGATCTCCCGATCCATCGCCACCTTGTCGATGGGCGTCTCGGCGACGGCGTTCTGGACGATCCGGGCGGTGCGGTCGGCGGAAAAGGCAGCGGCGAAGCCCCGCACTTCCTCCCCGGTCAAAGAATCATCGGTCATAAGCTCCTCCTTGTCCCGCGGGCCCCGCCGATCGCAAGGCCTTCATCCTGAGCATTGCCTCATTCTACGCCGGAATTCGGCCCTCGTACGGCCGGTCCACATGTGGACCTGAGGAACCAGAGGGACGTGCAAACGCTCTCGCAGGGACGCCGCAAACCGCGCGACGAAGGGAGCATCTTCTCTCCGCGGCCGATTCAGAACCCGCGGACGACGGCGGCTACAAAGGGCCTGCGTTCGGGAATCCTCGTAAACGCCTACGTCGAAAACCGTTGCCACCGCGATTGTCTTGCGTCTTCTTCATCGAATGGCCAATCCGCATTCAACTTGCCGCGCATCACGCGTCGATTTCGCCGCGCCTCATCGCCTCGACCACGGCGGACGTCCGATCGACGACGTCGAGCTTGGCGAAGGCCCGGGAAAAGTATGTCTTGACCGTGGCCGCGCCCACGCCCAAGGCCGTCGCGATCTGACGATTCGTCATCCCTTCCGCCGCGAGCGCCAGGACCCGCTTTTCTTGTTCGGACAGCTCTTCGACTCCGCCGTCGGCCGAAGAACCGCCTCTCACGCTCTGCGTCACGGCTCTCGCCGCCCTTTCGTCCAGCACAGTGCGTCCCGAGGCAGTCGCTCGAATCGCCTCCGCCAGGCGGAAGGGCTCGATGTCCTTGAGCACGTAGCCGCTGGCGCCCGCCTCAATGGCGGCCAGGATGTCGCGATCGGTGTCGTACATCGTCAGAATGAGGATCTTCGTGTCGGGAGAGATTTGAAGCGCCTTGCGGGCCACGTCCGAGCCGCTCATGTCGGGCATCCGCAGATCGAGAAGCAGAACGTCCGGGCGCAGCTTTTCAACCAATTCGAGCGCACGCGCGCCTCCCGACGCCTCGCCGAGCACCTTGAGATTCGCGTACTTTTCGATCATGCTCTTGATGCCCTCGCGAATCATCGGATGGTCGTCGGCCATGACGATCGAGATCATTCCTTTTCCTTTCCTTGCGACGCCGAGTCCGCGGCTTCTTGCGACGCCTGGCTCGCCGTTTCTCGCGACGTCGGGCCTTCAGCCGACGCCGCATCCTCCACGGCGGGAGCTTCAACCGGAATCCGCGCGAGGACGCGGGTTCCGCGTCCGGGCGAACTGTCGATGCTCACGCTGCCGCCCAGGTCCGCCGCCCTGCCGCGCATGTCGGGGATCCCGAAACCCGAATCGTCTCCTTCCGGCGCACGCCCCAGGCGGCCTCGTTGCCACACGCGCCGCACGCGCGCAAGGCCAGCTCGTCCCTCGTCCGCGGACTCCGGTCGGCTCCGCAAAGCCGCTTGATTCGAGGAGCTGCCGCCTTCCGCATCGACGGCGCCCGCCGTTGCGGGGTCAAAACCGACGCCGTCGTCGCGAACCTCCAAAACCGCCACTCCCGCGACGGACCGAAGCGAAACCGCAACATTGGCAGCCCGGGAGTGCCGGGCGACGTTGGCAATCGCCTCCTGCGCGATGCGAAGGATGGCGACCCTCGCAGGCTGCGGCAAAGGCGGAAGCGTGGAATCGAGCGAGCGTGCCACCGCGATTCCCTCACGTTCGAGCCGGTCCGCCGCCCTGCCCACGGCCTCCGCCAATCCGCGCCCGTCCAGCGCACGCGGGCTTGCGTCGGCGATCATCCGACGAGTGTCGTCCAGGCCTTCCTGGGCAAGTTCAACGATCATGGCCAAATGCCGCGACGCTTGGCGATTTGCTCCGGCGCCGTTCGCCGATGCAGCGGCATTCCCCGCTTGCGCAACGCCCATCGCCGACGGTCCGGCGCCGCCCGCCTGTGCGACTTCGGCTGCCGCCGCCCGCGCCAGCGCCAGAATCGACGCGAGGCCTTGAGCGATCGTGTCGTGCATTTCCCGTGCGATCCTCTCCCTTTCGCGCGCCGTCCCCTCGAGGTGCGACAGGCGGGCAATCTGCGCGTTGCGAGCTTGAAGCTGCTCGACGAGCTCCTGATTCCTCATGTTCGTTTCGGCAAGCAGGTCGATGGGTTTGCCGAAAAGCCCGGTCAGAACCACCGTGGCGACGGCCGCCACAGCCCACTTCGAGAGGTTGTCGGGAGTGGGCTCCCCGCCGAGCGCCTGCACCGCGACGAGGCCGAAGTTCATGACGGCAGCGACTGCAAGCGCCCTGCGGTAGGCGAGGGCGATGAAGAGCTCCGGAATCGCGTAAATCTGAGCGAGGGGGGCGTTCCGATCGGCGAGAGCCGCCCCCCAAACGCTTACAACCGTAACTGCCGCAAACGCCCATCCGCCTCGCGAGCCGATCACGGGGCCGTATCTCCAGCTTCGGCTCGCCAAAGTCGCGAAAAGGAGAGTCGGAACGGAGACGAGCGTGCAGGCGGCTACAACCGCGAGGGGATTTGCCCGCGCGGCCTCCCCGGCCGCCCCGCGATCCAAAGCGAACCTCGACGCGATGTACAGCGCCAGGAGCGCCGTCGACGCGGCAAAGTACAGCGTCCATTCTCGTTTCATTGCATCATTTTCTCTCGTTTCATTGCATCTGCGTCTCCTGACTCTTCGCTTGCCGCGTCGACGACGCAGACCGAGGATACAGGAAGGCTATGACGATCAGCAGCGCGCAGGCGATGGCCATTGCCAAGAATACGCTGCCGGCTGCCTCTGCGTACGCCTTGCGAACGGCGTCTATAGCAGCTCGCTTGGCGCCGCCTCCGCCGGGCAGCCGCCCGGACTGCGCGTGGCCAGACGTTATCTTTGCCGCCAGCTCCGAGGCGCGCTCTCGCGTGATTCCAAAGCTGCCGAGCCCTCGGTAGACGGCGTCGGCGAACTTCGAGACGCTGACCGACGCGAAAACCGCCATCCCGAGCGCTCCCCCGAGGTTTTTCATGCTTTGGGAGATCGACGTCGTCTCTCCGTACGCCGATTCGGCGGCCCGATTGACCATGTCGGTCGCAGCGGGGCTGAACATGAATCCTATTCCTGCGCCTGCGCATCCGAGCTGCCAGGTGAGGTCGCCGGCCGCGGGCAGACCGGATGCCAATCCTCCCGCACGCCGCCACAGCAAGATAAAGCCGATTGCCGCCACTGCCCCGCCGATGAGCACGACGACGGCAATCCCCCGCTTGTCGAAAAGCCTTGCGCCAAACTGCGACGCTACAAGGAAGCCGACGAAAAACGCGAGGATAAGCCCGCTCGCCTGCCCGACGTTCAAGCCGAGTGAGAGCTGGCCGTATACGCTCACAAAGTACATGAGCGGGACGAAAACGGCCGAGGCGACGAGTGTGGCGAGCGTCGAGAGGGTGAAGGCCCTGTTTGCGAAGGCCCTGACGTCAACGACCGGCTGAGCGATGCGGCGCTCCAACAGAAAGAAACACAGAAAAAGAACGAGCGAGCCGCCAAAGCTGGCGAGGATTCGCGGATCGGACCAGCCGACGTCGCTGCCTTTCTTCAGCGGCAAAATAAGAAGAACCATAGCGACTGCGGCAATGGCGGCGCCCGTCCAATCGATTGTCCGATCGGAGGACTTTGCGTCTCGAAGATCGACGGCGTCTGCTTTTCCAGCGCCGCCGACGTTTGCCGCACCAGCGACGTTTGCCCCGCCGTCGATGTCTTTTGCGCCGACGAAGCCGACAAGAACGAGGCCGAAGGCAATCAGAGCCAAAGGAAGGTTGACGAAGAAAATGTACCGCCATGAATACTGAACAAGCCACGTGCCCGCGACAGGCCCGATGGCCGTCATGGCCCCGGTTATGGCGAAGAATGTGGCCATTGACTTCGCCCGATCTCGCGCGCTCGAAGCGCCGATGAGGATTCCCACTGCAGCTGGGAACATGAGCGCTGCGCCGATCCCCTGCACGACCCGTGCCGCAACTATCCACGATTGCGCCAGGGCGGCCGGCGTGGCCCCGCACAGCGCGCTCCCCGTGGAAAACAACACTATTCCCGCGAGCATGACTCGCCTGTACCCCCAGGCATCGGCCATCTTCCCGCCCAGAGGGAAGGCGGCCGCCGCAGCTAGCAGGTAGGCGTTGACCACCCATTCGATTCCTGAAGAATCCAACCCCAAACCTGACGCGATCGTTTGGGAGGAGACGGAAACAATCGTCTGATCGATAGTCGTCATCGAGACGGCTACGATCAGTCCGGCAAGCACCGTTCCAGACCGCCGTTTGCCCTTGTTCAGCATGGACTTCCTTTCCCTTACGCCCCGGCTGCGCGTTCGTCGGTCCGACCGGGACTTCGCGTCCAGCCTTCGGGCATCCTGCCGCGGCCGCAATTTCGGCCGCAAAACAAGGCTAGGAACCGGGAAAGGGCGCTCGCGCCGGCAAACTGGCCAGGCCCGCGTCGTCCGATCGGCGGACGCGGAGGCATACAGTCATGCGGCCTTGCGGAAGAAGAAAATAAAGCCGAGATCCTCGCCCGAATCGTGTTGGATGCATATCCCAGCTATTGCGAAGTGCGTGCTGTCGCCGACGGCGTCTTGGACCGTCGTTGATGCGATATCCAACTGATTGTTTCTTTTTGTCTCAGATCCCGCCGCTTGGCCTTTACAAGCGGGGCGCCCTTCCTCGGGACCGCATACGAGCCCGTATCTATGACTTTTCGGAATCCCCTGATCGTTGAGACCCTGAGGATAAGCGACGAACTCGAGCACATCGATCGAATCGCAATTCTCAACGGTCAGGCGTATGTCATGCCCGGAATGAGAATAGAGATGCCATCTTTTTGGCGCTGGCATCTCATCGGACATGGGGGTGTTCAGTCGCGAATTGATGCGCGAGTCGGCAGAGAAAGACGATCGGCCGACGGCGGATTGCACATGCAGCACGAGCGGCCGCTGAGCGGCGGATCGTTCAGCGGCCGAAGGCGAATGGGCGGAGCTGGCTTGCGGACCCGAGTCACGTTCTCCGCATGCTGACACGAAGATCATCGCCGCAATCGATACACTACTGATTTTCCTTGCGAAAGAGGAATTCAACATTCTTTCCTCCATAGATGTACGGAAGGTAGTCATCGATCATGCTCGAACACAGGCTGCCGATCGCCCTCAAACTCCATTCCGAGCGCGGCATGGGCTTATCAAAAAGAACAAGCTCTTCCTTCGGCTCTTTGACTTGGTCCGAATCGATAGTGCGAATCAACAGAGAAAAGTCACGAGCCTCTCCCTTCGACGGCTCAGGGAAAGGCTCGCGCACCTTTCGGTCTTGATCTCGTAACCGTCTAAAGAGATCTGTCTGGCAATTGATAATCCCTCTCCTGGACGGAAAGATGACTCTAACCTCGCTCAAAACGAAACGAGCATAAACTTCTAAGACCAGCTGGGCGACTTGGAGGAACAGCGCGACAGGGATGTCGGCATCGACCGGATAGGTGATCTCGCCCCGCAAGCCGGAGGCAAGATAGTCCCCCTCCATCAACGACTCGTCATCGTAGAGGAAAACCGTCTCCCACTGGCCGATCAAACTGTCGCGTTCGCCCTCGATTCCAAGGGCATGGCTCATTTGAAAGAAGACGTCAGCGAAGTCTAGCTCCACGACATCCGCAGGAGCCTCACGGATATGTTCCAAAACATGCCCACGCATGATGAGCACAATGGATCTGCGGACATGGGCGTCATTAGTGCTTCTCAAACGCCGCACTCCCTGGAAATAATTTTGCTGACAGCACGGCCATAAGATTTCTGCGCCCCCGGAGCATAGATTTCTCCGAACGTGTACCACTTAGTGTCTTCATTGCCGTTGCACTTGTAACGAGCCACCGCAGCTTTGCCACGTCCACCGCCAGGCCAAACACTTTTGCGACGAGAAGACGCCATCGTGGAATAGGAAAACCATGATGTCTGAGCTCTAAGGGTTGCTTTTACTTGTAGCTTCCTAGATGTGCCGCTGAGGAGTTCCCACGTGACGTGGCCAGACACGTCACCCCCGGATAGATGCGCGTCGTGCGCTTCAACCAGACCAATGAACACCTCCTGCGGTCTGTTTGCCGACTCAGAGCCACCTCTCACCGTTGCATCAGATGTATCTGCTTTCGCGGGATCGTCAGAAGGGTGGGCAGTAGCAGCGGAAACAGCGCCGGAAGGAGAAACCCTGTCCGAGGCAGAGGCGGTTTGCGGGGCAAGAATGCCCGAAATCGTCAATGCGGCTATTAGCGCAAACTTTGTGGTTTTCATGAGTTTTACCTCCGAAATGATACAAGCCACCATTGTCAAGTTAAATGTGTGGCTTTATGAAGGTGCTTATAATTTTGTATTACCTAGGGCGCATCGAATGGGGCAGGGGGTCTTCATTTGCATTTCGGCAATTTGTACTAGTTTTTCGTCGGCTGTTCCTTAGCCCTCCCCGGTCGGCGTCGTTAGCCCTCCCTGGTCGGCATTGCCCGCGTCTTCGCCGGCCTCCTCGTTGAGCCGCTCGCGATCGAAGAGCAAATCGGCGAAGCTCGAGGCACGCACAATCAGGACGACGCCGATCAACGCGGAAAGCATCCCCGCAAGCCAGGCGAGCCCCGCCGGTGCAAGGGCGGTGAAAATGAGGCCGAGGCCGGAGGCGACGCGCCTGCGCCGCATCGCTCCGCACGCCGCAAGCCCCAGCCCCGCGCAGGCGACCGCCGCGAAGGCATTCGTCGCGCCGTCCCGCCCGACGCGTTCCCCGCCGTGGAACACAGCGTAAACGCCGCAGGCGGCGGCAAAGGCCCCCACGGCGAGGCCCACCCCGAGGAGCAGAACGTCGATTCGGTTCAATGGCGCGGGAGCCGGCTGCTTCACGGCCACAAAAGCACCTTCGTGGCCCGGCGCTCGTCCATGGCCGCATAGGCTTCGGCGACGTCGGCGAGAGGAAGCTGCAGGTCGAAAACCCTGCCCGGATTGATCTTGCGGTCCACCACCAACTGGACGAGCTGATCCAGGTAGCGGCGAACGGGCGCGATCCCGCCCCATACTCCGACGTTTCGGAAGAAGAGCCCGTCGTCTTTCAGGCCGCCGTGAGGCACCCCGACCACGCCGATCATCCCGCCGGGGCGCACGCAAAGCGCCGCTTGGTCGCGCGCGCTCGCGGTTCCAACCGCTTCGACGACGCCGTCGGCGCCGATCCCCTCGGTCAGCTCCCGCACCAGCGCAGACCCCTCCTCGCCGCGCTCGGAGACGATGATGTCCGCTCCGAACTCGCGGGCGATCTCCTGCCTGTCAGCGTGGCCGCTCATGGCGATCACCTGCTCAGACCCCAATTGCTTGGCCGCAAGCACCGCGCACAGCCCCACCGCGCCGTCGCCGACGACGGCGATGCTCTTGCCCGGTCCCGCAAGCGCCGAAACCGCGCCGTGCCATCCCGTGCACGCCACGTCTGAAAGCGTCAGAAGGCTGGGAACGAGGTCGCGGTCGACCTCCCCGGGAACCGCAACGAGGGTGCCGTCGGCGTTGGGCACGCGGATCTTTTCTGCCTGGCAGCCGTCGTAGCCCGTTCCGTTCTGGCAGTTTGCGTGAGCGCCCTTGCGGCAGACGGGGCAAGTGTTGTCGCTCGTCCTAAATCCGCCGACGACGAACTCTCCCGGTTTGACGCCCCTCACCGCGTCGCCGACCTCCTCGACCACCCCGACGTACTCGTGGCCTATCGGCGTCGGCTCGGGAACTTCGTTGATTCCGCGATAACGCCACAGATCCGAGCCGCACACGCACGTGGCGACGGTGCGAACCACGGCGTCGGAAGGATTGAGGATGCGGGGATCCTCGCGCTCCTCGAATCGAACGTCGCCCTTGCCGTAAATGACTGCTCCGCGCATTGCTCTCCCTTTTCTTTGGGGTGTCCGTCAGGCGTCCGTCCGAGTGCGGCGGACCCGTCCGTTCAGGCTACCCGCTCCCAGCCTCAAGCGAAAGGGAAGATCCACAGGCTCTGCATTGCTGCCGCGCGGCACGCTTTTTCCGACGGTCTCGTCGCCTTGGAATCCAAGTCTTACCAAGGAGAACCATGTGAATTCCACGGGAACTGAAAACTTCGATCTCTGCAAGAATGGTGCCATGAGGATGACGCCCAACGCAGCGCCACAACGAACCGAACCTCTCACGCAGTATCGGAAAATAAAGGCCACGGACGCCGCCGGCGCTCGCATGCTCGACTGCGCCCTGGCCCAAATCCACGAACGCGGCCTCTCGGTGACGATCGACCGCATCAGTTTCGAGGACATCATCAAGGAGGCGGGGGTTAGCCGCGCCACCGCCTATCGCAAATGGCCGTCTCGCCAGGCATTCCTGGCCGACGTCGTCTCCGCTGCGGTGCAGCGCGTGGAGTTCACAACGGACGGGCTCGAGGACATACGCCTCCTCCGCCCGCTCCTGGACTCCGGAATCGAAACGTGGGAGGACCCGCAGCAGCGCCGCAACGCCACGGTGACCGGCTTGAGGATGGTGACCCAGGCCGACTTCGAACGCATACTCGCCTCCCCCGACACGGACCTCTACTACGGCCTGACGGCCGCCTGCCGCGGCTTGCGCGACGACGCAGTGCGAGAGAACGCGCAGAACGCCCTCCGATCGGCGTCCGTCGCACTCGTCAGCCGTCGCGCGAACGTCTTCAGGGGTTTGCCGAGCATGCTCGGCTACAGGCTCATTCCGGGCATCGACCCCGAAGGCGGCTTCGAGCTTCTCGCCGAGGCTTCGGGGGCGATGGGTTACGGGCTTGCCATAACCGCCTTCAACGACCCCGACTTCGCCACGCGCACCTTCCGCATCGCCGCCTGGGGCTCCACCGCCGTCGAAGAATGGACGCATCCCGCGTACCACCTGGTGGGCCTGATCTTCTCCTACTTCGAGCCGGACCCCGACGTCGTGTGGAACTCCGAACGCATCGCGCACCTGTCCGCGATCCTCGACGAACTCGGTTCCGTTGCCGAGAACGCGGCGCGTGACGGCGCGGAGAGCGAAACGCACGCCGACGCCGAAGGCGCTTAGGACGACGCCGGGAGGACGTGCCAGCGCAACGCCGAAACGCGCGGTCGCCGCGCCCCCGCAGGGGCCAGGCGATAGCCCCTCGACTGGCCCCGCCTCGCCCAGCGCAGCAACGCCCCCGCACGGGCAGAGACGATCGGCGGGCAAGAACTTCGGGCGGACGAGATTCGCCACGATCGCGCATACGCCGAGGCGACCGCAGGCAGCCGGTGCGACGCCATCCAGACGGGCTTCCATGCGCAGAGGGCCTGGCTCTGCCTTTTCAAAATCGAGGCCTCCCGAAGCCTCTGCCCACGAAAGCGGGCGGGTTTCGAGCGGCCGGCAACGTCCGGGGCTCTCGCGACACGCGGGCGGAGGATCGACCTCGCGAGAGCAATTTACGGCAACTTTTCCCAGAGTTCCTTTACTTTACTGTCAAAGTAACATGGTTGCCTCTCGGTCGGGGCTAGGTAACCGCCCCCTCTGACAGTATGCTGCATTCATAGGAAGAAGCTGGTTCTCTTCCACAACAGCATTACGCATACTAGAAACTTGTATACACAACCACCAAGGAGGGTTGCCAAGTGGCAGTGTTTCGATTGGACAAGGATCAGTTCAGGCGACAGGTCGCCGAACTGGTAAAGGCGGGCGACAAATACGAGGACGCGCAGAACGAGCTCAGCTTCGCCGTGGGCCAAAGCTGCAAGGACCTTCAAAGCAACGGAGTTTGCGCGCCCTCCAGCGACGACGATCGGTGGTCGAACCTGGACGAGCTCCGGCATCTCCGCACGCCGGTCCACACGTCCCTGGTGTCCGTGGACAAAGAGCTGAAGCACGTCTCCGAGCAGCAGCACAAGGTGATTGCGGACTTGAGGGCCTCGCTGAGCTCATTCGAGTTTCGGGACGACGCCGAACGCAACGAGTTCGTCAAGATCTTGGACAAACTCGATCGGAAATTCACCTATGTGTCCCCCGAAGGAATGAACCTCATAGGCAACGTCCTTTCCAAAACCCCGGGTTTCGATTCGCTTATAGACGGCATACACAGCTCCAGCTCAGCGCAAGGGCCGAAAGGTTCAGGGCAAGGGCAGAAAAGTGCAGGAGGCAAATGATGGCCACTCCTCACGCCGACCACCTTAACGTCATCAAAACCTGGAGAACGGACCCGATCGAGCAGGCAAACAAACACCTGGAAAAAGTCAGCTCCAACCTCGCCGACATCGCCACGATCAACCGGCGTGTGGCAGCCGACCTCGGCCTCGAAGGGACGACTGCCCGTTCAGCCTCCTCTCGCCTGGACAAGCTCGCCACCCGCTTGCTGGACGGCTCTCAGAAAGTGAAACAGCTTGCCGAAGTGCAGCACAAAGCCCTCGGCCTGGGAAAGAAGGCGCAAAGCGACAACGAGGAGATCCAAAAGAATCTCAAAGAGGTAAATTCAACACTCAAGACAGGACAAGAATTTGCAGCCAAGGCACCCGTCGCTGGCCCTAGTCTCGTCAAAGACGCTCAGGCCGAGCGCGATTCCGCCCATGCAGAGGTAGATCGCCAAGCCAAGAATGTGCTGCGCGTTTTGCGCGAGAGCACAGAGGCGTTGGCTCACGACTTCCCTTTTCAGGACAACGAGCCCGCATCAAGGCACGCCTCGGCTCCGGCGGACGCAGCCGGCAAAGGCAACGGCGGCGCCAACGGCAGCGCGAACGGTTCAGACATCGGCCCCACAAGCGGCGCCCAGGTGGGCCCCACCCGGTCGGCCACCGCCTGGCACACCCCGGACAGCGCCCCTTCAATTGGCGGCCCGGGCAGTTACACGAGCGGGCATCTCAGCCCAAACGGCATGCCGTCAGACGGGCCGACTTTGCAGGGCTCGCACTACGCGCCTTCACAGTTGGGAGGGTTTGGCCCCTCAAATTCAACGCATTCGCCCGCGCATCCTTCCGCGGTTTTCAATCCATTGGCCGCCGCCGCAACCATCGGCGGCGGAACCGCGGTAGCTGGATACAAGGCATATCAAGCCATGCGGGCCGCTCGTGCCGCACAGGCGTCCTCTCCCCGATCGGAGCCCTCCTCGATGCGGTCCGGAGCGGCGATTCGATCGACGCCGCCCTCGTCGGCGAGCATCGTGCGAGGCGCAACCACTGCGGTCAGGTCCACAACTCCGTCCGCCGGCGCGCGCGGAGCGACGCCGCGTGGCGGCGCTTCCGGGGTTGCTCGGCCGATTTCTTCCTCTGCTTCAGCGCGATCGGGCGGCATCCTCCGGGGAGCGACGACGGCGAGCCGGGCTCCGGCACCCTCGCCGTCGGCTCGAGGCAACGGAATAGTGCGGGGCGCAACCACGGCGGTCCGCAAACCTGCCTCATCCTCGTCCGCGGGAGAGGCTGGCAAGGTCCCCGGCGCTCGGAGCCAAACCTCCGCAACGCGCGAAGCGGCTTCAACACGCGGAGCCGGAGCAGCAAGCCGGACGAGCAGTTCGATTTCCAGGACCGCCGCAGGCCGCTCGGCGGCAACAGGCGGCAAAGCGGCAACTTCTTCGGAACGGGGCGGGGCCGTTGCGAGACGCGCTTCCGCCGGCCGTGCGGTAAACCGAGCGAACACTGCCTCCCGTGGCGAAACCTCGCGAGCCTTGTCGAGTCTGACGGGCCGAAGTCAAGGCCGCAAGAAGAACGAGCGCAGGTCTCGCAGCGACGAACCAATCGCGTCTGCAGAAGTCCGTCTGTATGAAGACGACAGAACGATCACCTTCCTGGAAGCTGGCCGTCGCGAAAATGACCACGATTAGCTCCCGCACAGGCGGAAACTTGACGAGGCGCGAGCGAGAAGCGATTCTCACTCGCGCTTCGTTCAACGCTGAGTCGACTAAGACCCCTTCTGCGGCGTCGCCGTGCGCGAGCTCGGGCTCCGCCGCGGCGGTGGCAGGGCCGCCGCCAGTTACCTCTGGCCGAGATTGAGCGAAGGCGGTGCGGCGGCACGCCTCTTACGTCGCCCAATGAGAACGCCAAGAATCAAGGCAAGAGCAAGGACGCCCACGCCGGAGCCGATCCACGCCCACGCGGGAAAACCACTGTCATCCGCTGACGAACCGGCAGCTGTCTTTCCGCCCGCCGCACTGCTCGCCGAACCCGACGAAGAAACACTTTTCGCCCCCCTCTTCTCCGCCACGATTGAAAGAGTCTTCGTGGTATAACCAAAACCATTGATAATGACTTTATTTCCATCCACTCTACCCATGGATGTTTTAATGACTTTCCCCGGCATTTTTATCGTCAGCGTAGGCTTTATATAGTTTTCTTCGGCTTTTTCCTTTTTCAGAGGTGAAAGAGTGAGAGAATAAGAGTCTTTCGTTTCATGGAATTTAACTTCGTTGTATAAATACCCGCGCAATGTCGACTTGCACGTCAGATGTCCTCCAGGTGGCGTTATGTCTTCCATGGTCGCCTCCGCAAACCTGCCGACCAGCGCAAGGCGTTTTTGCAGCCCTTCACATGTTCGGTGAATGCGTTCCGCTTTACCGTCGTCGTCCTCGAAAACGAACACGGTTTCGGCGCTTCCGTCGGCATGAACCTCAACGGTCCCGTCCATTCGACAAGCGCTAAGAAACAAGGCCATTACGGCAGTCACAAATGTTGCACACCTCTTCATGCGGGCAGTCATGCCAAACCTCCTCAAAGCCGTGGATGTGGATAACAGGCACCGAAAACCATTGGATGCCATCAGCATAGCCTACGAGACCGCCCGTCGCGGTCAGCAGATCAGAACCAGACGCACGTCTTCAGGCTTCGCTTCTCACCCACACCCTCATCTCGGCGAACAACGAGCTGAGGAAGAGCAGGCAATCCCAGGCCGGCGTGGCACTCCACAGGAAAGCGTGCCACTCCAAGGGGAAAGCGTGCTACTCCAAAGGGAACGAGTCCCCTCAACTTCCTTTCCGCGGCTCTTCTTTGCATTCATTGACTTTTCACTTATCGTGGCATGCCAGTGCCCCCAAACGGGTTAGTTTGCGGGGCCTCGGGACGCGTATCCTAAAGCTGCGACGGCAGGGGTTTTTCGCGATTCTGCCGCCATTATGTCGGGAAGGCGCAGCTTGCGCCCAGTAAGTAAGTGGGGATGATCGCGTGGCGATATTCCGGTTGGACAAGGACCAGTTCCTGCGCCAGTTGAACGAACTGAAGCAGGCCGGCGACGAGTACGAGGCCGCAAAGCAAGAGCTCAGCGTAGCCGTGGACCAAGCCGCTCTAGGCATCAACAACGCGCAGGGGGCTTCGTCCCAGTATTCAGCCCTCAAGGAGCTCCAGCAGTTCGGGAGGCCGGCTCACGTCTCGCTGGTGACCCTTGACGAGGAGATGGCGAATCTGTCCCTTGACCAGGAAGAGACGATCGAGGATCTGCGATGGTCTGTCGACTCGTTCGAGTTTGAAGACGAGGCGGAACGCCAGGACATTCTGAATACGCTTGACGGGCTCAGCGAGAAGTTTTCTTACACCAGCCCAAAGGGAATGAGCAAGATTCACGATGCCCTCAATAGTTAAACAGCAGCGGACGAGTCCGTCTCGTGTAAAGACCAATAGGAACAATTCGGGGGGCAACCATGGCAACTCCTAACGCCGATCGTCTCAGGGCCATCAACGATTGGAATCCCGACCTGATCGAGCACACGAATCAAACCCTCGGCAAGATAAGCGGCCGATTGCAGACAATCGCCGAAGTCAACCGGAGGGTCGCAGCCGACTTGGGCATCGAAGGCGAAGCCGCTAAATCGGCCTCGGCCCGCCTTGACGAGCTGGCCTCGAGCCTGCGTAGAACGTCCACGGGCGTCGACAAACTTGTCGAGGTCCAAAACGACTTCGTCGAAGGCGGCCGCCAAGCTCAAGACGAAAGCAGGGCAATTCAGGCGAACCTCGACTCGGTGAACAGCCAAGTCGACAAGAGCAAGAGCGAAGCCAGAAACACGCCGTTACTAGGCCCCTTGATCGAGCAGGCCATTTCCGGACAAGTCGAGCAAATACGCGACAACGCACACGCGAAAATCGACACCCACGCGAAAGAAGTCCTGGCAACGCTGGACGCTCGCACAGCCGCGGCCATCGGTGCGCTTCCGAAGCGGTTTGCGATCTCTCGTATCAAGAAAGCGGCGCGCTCGGCGCATCAGAGAGAGAAGTGGGCGCCTAACAAGCCCGAGCGGCAGCAAGACTCATCGGATCGGAGATCTTCCGGGCATTCGTCGGCTCCGTCGCGATCTGCCACGGATTGGCGAGTTTCCGCTCCTCCCGCTTCTGCGGGCACGGCCGGCAGCTATAGCGACGCCGGAAGCCACAGCGCCAGCTCGTCTGCGGGCGGCATGTCGCTGCAACACTCGCATTACACGACGCCGCAATCGAGCGCGCTCGTTCCGGGATCGGGAACGGCCGCTTTTCACAGTTCGGGTTCGTCGTCGCATTCCTCGGCCGTTTTCAACCCCCTGGCCACAAGCGCCGCAGTCGGCGGCGGCGCGGCAGTGGCCGGATACAAGGCCTACCAGGCAGCGCGTGCGGCGCTTGCGGCGAAGGCCGCGCCGACCTCGAAGGCCAGCTCCATGCGGTCGGGCGCGGCGGTGCGCGCCACGTCTCCCTCCGGGTCGGGGATCACGCGCGGCGCGACCACCGCGGTCCGTGCTGCCTCATCGGCGACGTCGGTCGGCAAGGCCGTTCCCGCACGAGGCGGGGCCACCGGGATAGCGCGTCCCACGTCCGCCGGATCGACCTCTACCGGGCGTTCAGGGATCCTCAAGGGCGCGACCACCGCCGCCCGCACCGCCAGCCCAACGAGCTCCGCTCGCGGGTCGGGGATCACACGTGGCGCGACCACCGCGGTCCGTGCTACCTCGTCGGCGACGTCGGTCGGCAAGGCCGGATCGGTCAACGAGGGTTCCGGTGGAACTGCAAACCGCGCCGGCGGCGCGGCGCGAGGCGGACTGGCCGCTCGCTCGACGAGCTCGACCGCTGCGCGCACCACCGGTTCAGCCCGCGGAGCCACCGCTTCGGGCGCAGCCGGACGGACCGGCGGCTCGGCCGCCGGGAGATCGGCAGGATCATTCGGCGGCGCGCGCTCCGCGGGAATGGGCGCAGCCGGGCGCACCGGAGGCTCGGGATCCACCGGGCGTTCCGCGTCCTCGCGAGCTATCGCTGGTTTGACCGGGGGACGTCGAGGCAAGGACAAGAGAGAAGACTCCCGCTCGCATCCAATCGAGGAAACGCAGGTTTCCCTGTACGAAGACGACAAGACGATCACGTTCTTGGAAGCCGGGCGGCGCGAGGAGACGCCAAGCGACGGCGTTCCTGCCTGACGGGAGGAAGCCGCAGCGCTCACAATCGCTTTGCGGGGATGCCCCATTGTGGGGCATCCCCGCAAAGCATGTACTCGACGCAGGGCGACTGCGCGCACGTGAAGGGATGGCCGAGGTTGACACAAGGCAACGAGGGCCTCGTTGCAAAGCTAAGAGAGGGCCTCGTTGCAAAGCTAAGAATGGGGTGGGAGCCGCTAGGCTCCCACCCCATTCGCCATGTTGTCTGTTCTCGAATCTCTCAACTCTGGCCCTTCAACTCTGCATGCCTCCCAACTCTGTCTTCCGTCGCCTCCTGCCTGTCAGCCCTGCCTTTCACCCTCTTTCGCTCCGCCTATCTCCGACCAACGCCCCTTCGCCGCATTCGCTTCATCCGCCGTTCCTCGCGTATTCCTTTTCGTTTCATCCGTCAAACCTTCTGCCCTCTACCCCGGCCCGTCTCCCGCCTTGCAATTGATCCCACGTTCATCGGCTCCTGTCCGCTGATCTCGCGCACATCAACATCGCGATCGCCCGCCGCACCAGTCATCCACCGCAACGGCACACGCACCCTCTAACATCACGTCGCCAGCCCGACACTCACATCGCCACCCCTGATCCGCAACACCACGCGCACCCGCAGCCCCCAATCTGTCCGCCAACTCCGCGCTCGTCCTTTGCCTTCGACCTTCGTCAACCCTGCGCCTGCCATGTGCCTCCGTCTGCCCGCCGATCTCACAGCCTCGCGCCCGTCCGCCTAACCTGCCGCATCCGCCAATTCTCGCGCCCATTCACTGCTTCCACCGGCGCCCTCGCATCATCCGCCGACCGCGCGTTCATCCTTCAACCCGCCCTCGTTCAAAGGGACGCAGTAGTCGACGTCGATCCCATACATCTCGAACGTCGGAACAATCACGGAACTGGCCAGAGCCTCCGCCTTTTCATCCGCAAACGCGTCCCTCTCGGCAGGCGACATCGCCTCGATCTCGTCGATCGGAAGGCACCTGCGCAAGAACACCCCGAAGGCGACGTAGGTCGATCTCGTCTCGACGAGCCTCTCGGCGTCCTGCGAGTGGTAGAACGCATAGCCGTCCCGCTCCACCGAAGAATCGGAGCCTTTGGGCCCCAAAGCGCGGCCTCGCTTCGACGGAGAGTCGAGCTCTGCACAGACGAAGGATCGGAAAGCACGCTCGGCAGAAGGGCGCTGCGCGGGCACAAGATCCAGATCGGCGGACAGGTCGCTCCATATGTCTGCGTAAGGGCGCCCCAGCACGATCGACGTCCAGCAGCGGTCCCTGAGCTCTTGCTCCAGATCGGGATCCCCAACAGAAGGGATGCGCAGCCCCGCCGGTTGCTCGTTGTACTTCGTCATGGCCCTACGCTATCGTGCAAGCCGCTCAAAAGTCGCCTCAAGCTTCGGCGAGAGCTCCCCCTATCCTTCGCGATCCTCCAATGGCCGCTTCGCCAGGGCGTCCGCCGCGGCCGCGCGCACGCCGTCGCGCACGATGGCCTCCACGAGCTCGGCCACCCTGCGTGTGAAGGCCTCGTAGGCGACGAGTTCGTCGGGAAGGAAGCCGCCTCTCATGACGGCATCGACGTGTTCGCGCGCATTTGAGGCGCCGGCCGTCGCCGCGGCGAGCGCCTCCCGCTTCGGCTCGACCATTTCACGCGCAATCGGGCCTGGGTCGAAGCCTTGCGGAGGGCAGACGCAGGCGATCCAAGCCGCCGCCGTCAGCGCCATTTGCTGCGGCACGCTCCCCTTTTCGAGCAGTCGTATGGCCGGGGCGGGTATGCGCTGAAGGAGCTTCGCCGACCCGTCGGATCCCACCCGGGCCGTCTTGTCGCCCAGCGCGAAGTTCGTCCACCGCACGAACAGCCGGGCGATGTAGGCGTCGGCGTCGAAGCCCGAGGGAAGGTCGATCGAGGGCAGATACTCGTCATAAAGGGCGGCGCGCACGCATTCTTCGACGAAGGGCTGGGTGCGCGAGGCCGGAATCGTCTCGCGCCCGTCAAGCGCGCCCAGGTACGAGATGAGCGAATGCGATCCGTTGAGCAGGCGCAGCTTGACCAGCTCGTACTTGCCGACCTCGTCGGTGAAGGCGACGCCGTCGGCGTGCTCCCAGGCGGGCCGGCCGGCCGCGAACTTGTCCTCCATGACCCACATCGTGAATCCCTCGGCAGGGACGGGGACGGCGTCGTCGAAGCCCGCGATCCGGCGGACCGCCTCGCGCACGGCGTCCGTCGTGGCGGGGACGATGCGGTCGACCATCGCGTTGGGGAAGGTCACATTGGCCTCCAGCCAGGCGAAAAACTCCGGCCCCGCGCCTGTCTCTTCGAGGAATTCGACGACGAGGGAGCGGGTGACGTCGCCCGCGGAGACCATGTTGTCGCAGGAAAGGACCGTGACGGGCGCGCCGCCGCGCTCGAAGCGCCGCATGAGCCCACGCGCGACGAGCCCCACGGTGGTTTGCGCCCCGCCCGCGAAGTCGGCGAGGACGGCCGGGTCGGAGCGGTCGAGGCCTCCCGTGCGGGAATCGCGGCGATACCCGTTCTCGGAGACAGTCAACGTGATGATCTTGTGCCGCGGCTCGGCGAGAAGGTCGAGGACCCGCTCGGTTTCCTCGGCCGCGACGGCGAAATCGCGATGGACGTCGACGACGGACACCGACTCGCCCTCCGGCGTCAGCTCAAGGATCGAATAGACCCCGTCCTGCTCGCGCAGCGCATTGACGACGGCGGGGTTGTGGCTGGCCACGCCGACGATCCCCCACTCCCCCGGCTCGGCCGCGAGAGCCTGGGCGGTTGCCACCGCGGCGTGCGCTCGGTGGAACTGCGCGATGCCGATGTGCACGATCCCGGTAGTGGCGGGTGCGCTCGCGCCAATGCGCCGATCAACCGGAAGGTGCTCGCGATTGAGTTTCATTGATTGTCTCCTTTGACTGCGCCAACTTAGTTGGCCGAATTCGTGTGGGTTTCGTCGCCGCTTGGCCGGCCTTTGGCACCGCTGGTTTGCTCGGTTTTGGCCCCGCCCACCTCATCGGCGGCCTGGACGACGATGAAAGAGGCCGATTCCGCCGCCGTCTCCGGGTCGCCGTCCCGAATCGCGCGGGCGAGGCGGATGTGGCAGCGCACGGCGTCGGCGTCAGGGTGTGCGGGCTGAAGGTCCCAGTGGGTGCGCTCGACCAGCAGCGAGCCGACCATCGCCCCCAACCGCGCGAAGATCTCGTTGCCCGAAAGGGAGGAAACGAGCTCGTGAAACTCAATGTCCGCCGCGAGGAATTCCGGATCGGCCCCGCGCCCTTCGACCCCAAGATCGCGCATGCGTTCGGCCAGTTCGACGAGTCGCTGGGCGCCGGGCAGCCCGCGCGACGCCGCCAGCCGCGCGGCCTCGGGTTCGATGCCGCGCCGCAATTCGCTGATTTCCAGGATGTGGTGGCGGCGCTCGTCGGCGTCGTACATCCGCCAGGCGATGACGTGCGGATCGAGAAGCTGCCAGCTTCCGCGCGGTTCAACGGTCACTCCCACGCGACGGCGGGACGTGACCATTCCCAGGCCTTCGAGGACCTTGACGACGTCGCGGACCAGCGTGCGCGAAACTCCGAACTCGGCTTCGAGATCGGCGAGCGTCATGACGGTTCCAGCAGGCCGGCTCCCGGTTGCGATCTGCCTGCCGAGCTCGCCGAGCAGAGCCTCGTAATCGGTCGCCCCCTCTGGAGCAGCGGGGCCAGAGGCACGCGCCGAAGCGGGGCCAGAGGCACGCTCAAACGCGCGTCCCTCGGATCCGCCGGCTCGCGAACCCTCGACGTCGGCTTTGCGCGCGGGAGGGAGCGCCCACGCCTTCCTCCCCGCGTGAAACGAGTCGAGGCTCCGCGCGAGCGCGGGCTGCCCAGCACGGGCCGCGCCTGCGCCTTGCGCGCCTGCGCCGTCGTCGTTCGGGGCCATGGTCACCTCGCTAGGAGTCGCGGTCTCGCCGGAACGAACGGCGGCCTCGCCGGGGCGAACTCCGACGAACCGACGCGAATCGGCGTCAAACCTAAAGTTTCGATGCTTGATTAAACGTTTCGACGTCCAACCAATGTTCCGACGTCGAACCAGGCGCTTCGACGTCGCCATATCGAAGACCCTCGCCTCGGCAAACGGCGGAATCTCGCGATTTCGTCACTCGTCTGGCAAAGCGTCAATGATACTACTATTATGGCGATCACAGTCGCATGGGGCAAGGCAGCCCCCGCGGCAGACGCATTCGAGCCGAGCTCGCCCCGGCTCACTCCAAACATTCGAGCCGAGTTCGTCCCGGCTCACCGCTCAACGGAGACACACATGGAACCAACAACAGCCACACTGGCCGATGACAAACGGGTATTCATCGACAAAAGCGGCGCCTGGGTCGGCAGCATCCCGCCTGCAGCCTTGCTCGCGATCGCGGCCGCAGCGATCGCCGTCATCCTTTTCCTCGTCATCGCACTTAAGTTTCACGCCTTCATCACGCTCGTCGTCGTCTCGATCGTGACCGCCGTCGCCGCGGGAATCCCGCTCGACAAGCTTTACGACACCGTCATGGAAGGGTTCAATTCGACGCTGGGCAGCGTCGGAATACTGGTGGGCCTCGGCGCAATGCTGGGCGTGCTGGTCGAACATTCCGGCGGCGCCCAGGTGCTCGCCGACTACATGATCGGAAAATTCGGTGAGAAGCGCGCCCCCATGGCGCTGGGCTTCGCCTCCCTTCTGCTGGGCTTCCCCATGTTCTTCGACGCCGGCCTCGTGGTCATGCTGCCCATCGTCTTCGCCGTCGCCAAGCGGCTGGGCGGGCCCATCCTGCTCTACGCCTTCCCCACGGCCGTCGCCTTCTCCGTGATGCACGTCTTCGTGCCGCCGCACCCCGGCCCGGTCTCCACATCCACCTTCTACGGCGTCAACCTCGGCTACCTCATGGTGGTCGGCATCATTTTCGCGATCCCCACCTTCTACGTCACCGGCGTGCTGTGGGGGCGCCGCTGCGCCAAAAAATTCCCGAACATCGACATCTCCAAGACGATCTTCGGCGCGCGGACCGAACCCGTTGAAAATCCGCCGAGGGTCGCCACCGTCGTGGGCATCCTCCTCCTGCCGATGTTCCTCATCCTCCTCAACACGTCCGTCGATTTCATGACGAAGGCGGGAACGTTCGGCGAGTACAGCGCCGACCCCAAGCTTTCCCACGTCAGCCTGCCGCTGTGGGCGCAAGTTTTCAGCCTGCTCGGAAAGCCCGGCGTCGCACTGCTCATCGCCGTCCTCACAGCGATCCCCGTGCTTGGAACGTCCAAGGGAGTGCACAGATCGGCTCTGGAGAAGCTCCTCGACTCGGCTCTTGCGCCCATCGCCTCGGTCGTCTTCATCACCGGCGCGGGCGGAATGTTCGGCGGGGTGCTCCGCGCCTCCGGCATCGGCGACGCCCTCAAGTACATGCTCGACAACATCGGCGTCCCCGTCATCGTCGCCGCCTACATCATCGCGGTGGCTCTGCGCCTGGCACAAGGCTCGGCGACGGTTGCCCTGACGACGGCGGCCGGCCTCATGTCCGCGGGCGTCCTCGGCGGGGGCTACAACGAGCTCCAAATCGTCGCCATCACCCTGGCCACCGCCGCGGGTTCCGTTTTCGCCTCGCACGTCAACGACTCCGGCTTCTGGCTGGTGGGCCGCCTCCTCGGCATGGACACGGCCACGACCCTGCGCACATGGACGGTGCAGCAGATGCTTGAATCCCTCATGGTGTTCGCTCTGTCCGCCCTGTTGTTCGTCGTGGCGTAGCCGGACGCGGCCAGACCGCCGCTCCGCGTTGGGCGGAGCGGCCCTGGACACGGAAGCGCCGCATCGCGGATATCGGCGCGGAGCAACCGGACGCAAACATGGCGCGGAATGACCCGACGCAGACATGGCGGGGTCCGGCGCGGAAAGGGGAAACCCGCAGCCGGACCCAGCCGCTGAGAAACAACCTGACCAAAGAGAACAGCGAGGAGCGAAAGTGAAAACCCTCTTCATCCACGGCCGCGAGGACGTCCGCCTCGAGGACGTTCCCACGCCCGAGCCGGGCCCCGGCGAAGTCCGCCTGCGCATTGCCTACGTCGGCGTCTGCGGATCCGACCTGCACTATTACTTCAACGGGGCCAACGGCGCCTTCGTCGTCGAAGAGCCGATGGCGCCCGGGCACGAAGTTTCCGGCGTCGTCGACCTCGACCCCTCGGGAAAGCTGGCTTCCGGCACGCCCGTGACGGTCCATCCGGCGACGTTTGGCGAGCCAATCCCCGGGATTGAGGACAAGCGCCACCTTTTCCCGGGCGGCAGCTACCTCGGCTCGGCCTCCACCCACCCCCACACGCAGGGAGGGATGAGCGAATTTCTCATCGTCAAGGATTTCATGGTGCGCCCGCTGCCCGAGGGCATGGACCTTCGCGTGGCCGCGCTTGCCGAGCCCCTGGGCGTGGCTTTGCACGGAATCAACGTGGCCGGCGGCGTCGAGGGCAAGAGTGTAGTGGTCTCGGGCTCCGGGCCGATCGGCCTGCTCGCGGCCGCAGCGGCCGTGGCGAAAGGCGCAGCCGAGGTCGTCTCCACCGACGTCTTGGCGGGGCCGCTGGACCGGGCGCGGCGGCTGGGGGCGCGCCCGGTGAGAGTCGGCGGGGCGGGCTGCGCCGACGTGGACGCCTCGGACGGTGCGGGCGGCGCAGGCTCGGCAGACGCGCAGGGCGGGGCAGGCGAAGAGCTTCCCCGCGGACACTTCGACGTCGCCCTCGAATGCTCGGGGATACCCGCAGCCGTGTCGGCCACCATCGAGGCCGTCCGGCCGGCGGGCGTCCACGCCCAGATCGGAATGATGGGCGCCGGGCCGCAGCCGATCGCGCTCGCGACGCTCATCGCCAAGGAAATTCAGCTTCGCGGGTGTTTCCGTTTCAACACGGAGATCGACGAGGCGATCGAGCTTCTGGCCGCCCGCCCGGAAATCGCCGACGTCGTCGTCACCCACGTTTTCAGGGGCGATTCGGCGGATTCCGCGGTCGAGGCGTTCACGACGGCGAAGGACTCCGACGCCTCGGGAAAGGTGCTCGTGGACATGCGAGGCTGAGCAGGGCAGGCGGCCGGGCCGGCGGCCTCGATTTGACGGCACAGTTCCGCAATGCAAGGCTGATCCGCGCCGACGGGGGCCGGCGTCGGCGGAGGTCGGCGAGCCGCTGTCGGCCCTTGGCCACAGCCCGTAAGATCGTAGCGGATGCCGTTGCGCCGCTGTTTGACGCCCGATCGGGAGGCAGGCGAGCCGGACTCGCGTGCTCAACCGCCGTAGCCCTCGGACCGGTTGTCGACAGGGCTCGGCTGCCGGCCGAATCTGCCGCCCGTCGGCCCAGATTCGCCGTCGGCCATGGCTGGTCGCCACACGGTTCGAGCGCCCGCCGATTCGGGCAATCGCCGGTGCGGCCGTCCGCCCTGATCGACGTCGGCGGCTTTCACTCCGCCGGCGTCGGCCCGCGCGGACGACGGCGTCCCACAGGGAGTGCGCACCCAAAAGGAGCGCACTCATTGAATACGCACACCCCACAACGACGAGGACTCTCATGCCGATCACCTTTGAACAGCTCACAGCCCACCGCATCATCCCGGTCGCGGCCATTGACGTCGCCGAGGCGGCCGTGCCCCTGGCCCGCGCCCTCGTCGCCGGCGGGCTTCCCGTGCTCGAGGTGCCTCTGCGCACCGCGGCGGCAGCCAAGGCGATCGCATCGATCCGGGACAACGAGGAGCTCGCCAAGGCCGGCATGATCGTGGGAGCAGGAACAGTCATCAAGGTCCCGCAGGTGGAGACGGCCTTCCACGCGGGCGCGGACTTCGTCGTCTCCCCCGGTTTTTCACGGCGGGTGGTTCAGCACACCCTCGGCATGGGCATGCTGCCGCTGCCGGGCGTCTCCAGCGCAACCGATCTCATGGCCGCGGTCGACGCCGGAGCGACCGACGTCAACGTGTTTCCCGCGGCCGCGTCGGGCGGTTCGGCCGCGATACGCGCGCTTTCCGCGCCTTTCGGCGACGTGCGCTTCGTTCCCACAGGCGGCATCTCCGCGGGCAACGCGGCCGAATACCTGGCCATCCCCTCCGTCGCCGCGGTGGGGACCTCATGGGTGGTGCCTCACAGGCTCGTCAAGGCCCAGGATTGGGCCGGGATCACCCGGATCGCCCAGGCCGCCGTCGCGCTGGTCCGGGCCGTGCAGAAGATGTGAGGCGTCGCCGGCGTCGGTGTCGGGGCGTCGCCGGCGTCGGGGCGTTCGCCGGCGTCAGGGCATTCGCCGCGAAAGCATATAGCAGCGGCGCCGCGCCCCGGCTGGGGAGAGTCAGCGGCGCCCGCCTCGCGGAACCGGCCTCGCGGCGCGGCAACGGCGTCGTCATGCCCCCGGCTGCGGCGGCTCACCCGTTTTCGAGGATTTCGTTGACCCGCTCGACCTTCGCTGTGATCTGCCCGGTGTAGCCCGGGCGTATGTCTGCCTTCATGACAAGCGAGATTCGAGGAGAGCGCTCGGCGACGACGTCGACGCATCGCTTGACCACCGACATGACCTCGTCCCATTCGCCTTCGAGGGTGGTGAACATGGACGTGGTTTCGTGCGGCAAACCAGACTCGCGGACGGCCTCGACCGCGGCCGCGACCGCTTGGGACACGGAGCCGTCGGGCCGATCGGACGTCATCGGCGCAATGGAGAATGCAAGCAACATAGGGCCAGGTTAGCCCCCGCGAGCACGGAGGCGCAGGCGCGCACGGCAGGAGTTGCTGACGGTTGGCCTTCGCGAGCGCGGAAGCGCAGACGCGCCCGGCCGGAGTTGCTGACGGTTGGCCCCCGCGAACGCGGAAGCGCACGGGCCGCGGAGCGACTTCGAATCGTCAAACCGGGTCAGCCTCCGCGAGTGTGGAGGCGCGTCTGCATCGGGGCCTTGGGGGTCGATGCTCCCCGGCGGGCAGCTGGAGTTTTGTTCAAGTTGTTCGCGACCGGCGTCGCTCCGCAAACGGCGTCCGTCCTCGATCAGCGTCCGTCCGCGACCGGTATCCGTCAGCGATCGGCGTCGTGCAGGCCTGCCTCTATCGAACAAAAAATTGACAATTCTTTCTTTTAGCGTTAAGATAACGGTGAAGGGAATCGAAGGGACGGAAGAAACCAAAGCGAGTTAGGCGGCCAAATGAACTCCGTTGCTGCGAGCCCGACGGCGGCCTCTGGGAGCCTTGTCGGCCGCCCTGCCCGCCCTGCGATTCTCGATGGGCGTGGGCTTCGGCCGCAGCGCCCCGGATCTCGTGCAGGCGAAGGCCGCGCGCCGTCGATCGGCGCACGCGAGGGCGTTTCCGGCGACTGGCCGTCAAAGGCCGGCGAAAGTCGCGTGGCGGGCTGTCTCGACGCGATCGGGGAGCTTATATCGCGGGTGAGCGAAGAAGACCTGTCTGGGCTTTCCGGGGACGAGCTTCTCGCCGACGCCGAGGCGCTGGCCAAGCTGATTTCCCGCCTCGGCGCGATCCGCGGACGGATGCTCCTGGCAATCGACAAAAAGAGGAGTTGGCGTTCCTCGGGAACTCGGACGCTGACGCAGTGGAACGAGAAGGCCTCCGGCCAGTCTCCAGCCGCGGCTTCGCGAGAGATCAAGCGGGCCTAAGCCCTCGAATCCGACTTGTGGAAGCTGTCGGCGGCTTTGACGGACGGCGAGATCTTCCCAGAACACGTCGACGCCGTCCGCCGAGTGTTTTCCACCCCCGCCCTGAAAGAGAAACTGACTGAGGACGGCGTTCAGGACGAGCTGATCTCCCACGCCCAGAAGTGCGCCCCGCGCGAATTCGAACGGCGAATCAAAGCCCGCGCCTTCGCCCACGACGCCGCGTCGGGCGTGGAGGCGGAGAAGAAGGACGCCTCGCGCGAATCCCTTGCCTTCACCCGCGAAGGCTCGGGCATGCGGGTCACGGGGTGGTTCTCGGACGAGGCGGCGGCCGTCGTCGATACGGCGCTGAGCGCGATCATGGGGCGAAAAAGCGCCGACGACGTCCGGACGTTGCCTGAGCGGCGAGCCTGCGCCTTCGTCGAGCTGGCGACCGCGCAGCTCGACGCCGGAGCCCTCTCCACGGGCGCCCGCATCCGGCCGCACATTTCGGTGCATGTGCCCTTATCGACCCTCGTGGGCGTGGAAAAGTCCCTGAGCGGCGCGGCCGGCTCTTTGTACGGCGCGGCCAAAGCGCAGGCGGCTCCTCCGGTCCACGGGTGCTCGATTCTTGCGTCCGACGCCGAAAAAGAGGGAGGAAACTGCGGCGGCGAGAGCCGGCACGGCGGAAACGGCGAGCGCGGATCTTGCACCGAAACCGGACGCGGGCAGGGGAGGTTGGGCCAATGCCTGGCTTTCCTCGACAGCCAGGCGGAGCAACTCGGCAGCTTGCTCGGGGCGATCCCGGCCTCCCTGGACGTCAAGGCGCTCAACGGGCTTGAAGCCGCCAAACTGGATGACGGATCGGCCTTGTCGATGAGTCAGCTGGCGCGATTGTTATGCGACTCGTCAATCGCCCGCGTCGTTCTATCGGCGACCGGAGAGGTTCTCGACGTCGGACGAGAAAAACGCCTTTTCACCCCCGCTCAAACCCGGGCGGTCGTCGCGAGGGACCGCACCTGTCGATACCCGGGATGCTCGGACACCCTCGCCCACGGGCAGATTCACCACGCATTGCCGTGGCAATCCGGAGGAAAAACGAACCTGGCAAACGCGATCCTTCTATGCTGGCACCACCATGCCCTCGTCCATCGCGACATGATCTCCATACGCCACCACGACGGGGGATTCATCTTCACGAGAGCGGACGGGTCGGTCATCGGCATACGAAGGCATGAAGGGGCGCGCGAAGGAGGCGTGCAAGCAGTGCCCGGATGCTTTAGTCTAGGCTTGTTGCTATGGGTCTCGCAGACATCGTCCGTCAGATCGAACGTGAGAACAACCGCCGCGGGATCGTCTCCCGCCGCAAAAAGGGATGGCTTCCGCGGTTGTACCCGTACACGGGTTACGGTTCGACGTCGGCCGTCCGCGTCATGGCCCGGGCGCTCATGGCGAACCCAAACGCAACAGACTGGCAGATGGCCTTCGCGCAGCAGGCCAAACGGGGGTGGCGCCAGTTCTTCACCACCCAAGTCGGGTACCTCCCCGTCACCGTCACCGTCAACGGACGCGACGTCGAGACCTTTACATCGGAGTCGGGCTACATCGACCTCCTCATCGAGGACCACGGACTCGAACCCGGACGCCACCGCGTGACGATCACCCCCGCCGCGGGCGACCCGGTGCAGGCGCCGGTCATCGTCGTCGACCCCGGCGTGGGCACGGGAATCATCTCCGACGTCGACGACACGATCATGATCACCTGGCTCCCCCGCCCGATGCTCGCACTCTGGAACTCGTTCGTGCTGCACACCAACGCCCGAAAGGCCGTGCCTGGAATCTCCGAGTTCTACAAGGCGATCATCGAGCCCGGCTCCCCCGTCTTCTACCTGTCGACGGGCGCATGGAACACGGCGCCCACCCTCAGCCAGTTCATCCTCGAACACGGCCTTCCCGACGGCCCGCTGCTTCTCACCGACTGGGGCCCCACGCCAACCGGCCTCTTCCGCTCCGGCAAGGAGCACAAAATGACGCAGCTGCGCAACCTCCTCATCATGTTTCCGCACATCAAATGGATCCTCGTGGGCGACGACGGGCAGCACGACCCGCTCATCTACGCGGATCTGGCGCGCGAACATCCCTCCCGCGTCGAATTCATCGCGCTGCGCCAACTCGACGCGGTCGAACAGGTGCTCACCCACGGGATGCCGGGAAACCGCGAAGGCAAACTCGCCGGCCGCGCCAGCCGCCACGTGCCCACCGTCTACGGCCGCGACGGGTACGAGCTCCTCGCCCGCTGGCGGGCGGGCGTGTGACGCACCAAGCGCCACCCCGCAGCGGATTCGCGCTGCGCCCAAAAGTCCGCGTACGTGCCGGGAACGGCGATCAGCTGCTCGTGCGTGCCCTCCTGCGCGACCTCGCCTCGGGAATTGAGCACGATCACCTTGTCCGCGGCGAGGATCGTTTCGAGCTTGTGCGCAATGACGAGGAGGGTCGAGTGGCGCCGCAGCTCCTCCATCGCCTCGACGATGTGCGCCTCGTTCTCGGCGTCGAGGGCGCTCGTCGCCTCGTCGAAGAGGACGATGGGCGCTCGCTTGAGCAACGCCCGGGCAACCGACACGCGCTGGCGCTCGCCGCCGGAAAGGCTGCGCCCGCCCTCGCCGACCCGCGAACTCCACCCCTCCGGGAGGCGCCGGACGATCTCGGTCACCCCGGCCAGATCGGCCGCGCGGCGCAGCTCGGCGTCGTCGGCCCCGGGAGAGCCGATGCGGATGTTCGCCTCCAACGTGTCGTCGAAAAGGTAAACGTCCTGGAAAACCATCGAAAGCTGGGCCATGAGGTCCTCGGTCGTCAGTTCCCTGACGTCCGCGCCGCCGACCGCCACGGAGCCCGCGTCGACGTCGTAAAAACGGGAGACAAGACGGGCGATGGTCGTTTTGCCCGACCCCGACGGCCCCACGATCGCGCACATCGACCGAGCGGGAACCTCGAAGCTCACCCCGCGCAGCACCGGGTGCTCGCTTTCATAGGCGAAATCGACGTCGCGAAGGGCAACCGCGCCGGGGTCCGTCTGCTTCTTGGAAACCTCGGGGACGGCCTGCGACGGGGCGTCCATGACCTCGTCAATGCCGATCAGGCTTTGGCGGCGCTCCTCCAGGCCGAAAAGGCCGTTGGAGACGGCGTCGAGCATCGTCGTGAAACGCAGGCACATGCCGATGGCCGCGATCGCCTGCAGCGGCTGAAACTCGCCTCCGACGGCCAACAGGCCGACGAGGCAGACCATCGACGTGACGATGATCTGCGTGAGCGTCCCGGACATCAGCAGCCCCAGCGACGACCACAGCATGGCCGAGCGGCCCGCTTTGGCGTTCGTTGAAAATGCATTTTCCAGTCCGGCGGATGCGGCGTTGCATGACCTCAAAGCGCCCTGGCAGCGGGAGAACTCGACGATGCGGGAGGCGAGCTCCTCCTCGGTCGGCTCGGTCAGGGCGTGCCCCCGCGCGGTCAGCCGCCTGGCTGCGTTCATGAACAACGCGAGCAGCGGTGCGGCGAAAGTCATGAGCAGGCCCAGGCGCCAATCCCAGAACCATGCGCCGATCCAGATGACGACGACGGAGGCCGCGTTGGAGACCATAGAGTACAGAAAATGGCCCGTCGCCTCCGCGAGGTTGACGAGCTCCTGGGAGGACAGGCGCGAGAGCCTCCCCGCCGTGTCCGCCTTGAACCACCCCAAGGGCAAGGTCGCGATCTTGTCGCCCACGGCGTGGTGAAGGGTGCGCATGAATCCGAGGGCGCCCCGGTACCCCGTGCGGATCTGCATAAACTCGAGGATCGCCGCGGCCGCGCCGACGCAGGCGAGGACGACGAGCCACCTGCCCGCGCCGCCCGAGGCGAGGGCCGCCGACGCCGGAAGAAGTGCGAGCAGCGCCAATCCGGTCAGAGCCCCGCTCGCGGCGGCCAAGACGAGGGCGCGGGCCACCATCGCCCAGGACTCGCTGTCCATCAGCCGTCTGAAACTGGAGAAAAGCGCCCGGGGACGGTTCATTTTCCTTCCTTCCCTTCTGCGGCGCGCACCCGGCCGCCTTCGAGGACGACGATCTGATCGGCCCCGCGTATCGACCCCGGCCTGTGGGCGATCACGAGAACCGTTTTCCCCTTCGCCAGCGCGGTCAAGGCTTGCTGGATCTCGGCTTCCGACTCCGGGTCGGCCATCGCCGTCGCCTCGTCGAGAATGAGGACCGGCGTATCGAGCAGAACGGCCCGCGCGATGGCGATCCGCTGCCCCTGCCCTCCGGAAAGGGCCGTGTCGCCGCCGATGACGGTGTCATACCCGCTGGGAAGGGCCATGACGACGTCGTCGATCCTGGCGACCCTCGCGGCTTCGCGCACCTCCTCGATGCTCGCGTCCGGCTTGCCCAGGGCGATGTTGTCGCGCACACTCGCCTTGAGCAGCTGCGCGTCTTGAAGCACGAAGGAAACCGTCGAGAAAAGGGTTTCCTGTGACATCTCGCGCAGGTCGACGCCGCCGATGGAGATCGACCCGGAGTCGGGGTCGTCGAAGCGGGCGATGAGCGTGGCGAGAGTGCTCTTGCCGGAGCCGGACGGGCCGAGCAACGCGGTGACCGTCCCCGGCTCGAGGGTGAGGGAGACGCCCTTGAGCGCTTTGGTCTGCCCGTAGGAGTATTCGACGTCGTCGACGCGCACCCGAATCCCATCGGGCTTGCGGGGATTCTCAGCGCTGGGAAGCACGGGGACGTCGAACATCTCGCACAGTCGGACGGCGGCGCCGCCCGCCCTCTGGTAGGACCAGACGATCGTTGTGACAGTCATGATCGTTCCCGGCAGGACGAGCGCGATGAGCGTGGCGGCGAGCACCTGGGGAACGTCGACGACGCCCGCGTCGATAAGCAAAGCTCCGCCTCCCAGATTGACGAACAGCAGCACCGGAATCGAAATCCACATCTGGGACAGGGCCGCGGTCGTCACGAGCGGCATCGCCCAGGCCCTGTAGAACTTTCCGAATTTCTCAGCCTGCTCTATGTAGTTCGCGTGCGCATGGCCGACCCTGCCGAAGGCCTTGACCACCGCGATTCCGGCGATGAATTCGACCATCGTGGAGGAGACCCTTTCGAGTTTCTCGTCCATTTCCGCCGTCTTCTCCGCCATGCCCCTCAATGTCAGGCTGTAGGTGAGCCCGTACATCGGCACGGTGCAGACGGACAGCAGGCCCAGGCGCCAGTCGAGCGTGAAGACGTATACGAGCAGGGCGAGCGGCGAAACGAGGGCGTTCGTCTTGTCGACGGGGCCGTGGGCGATGACCGTGTGGACCATCGACGCGTCGTCCTGGACCGCCTTGCGCACCGCGCCGGATCCCTTGTCGGAGAACCACGCGAGAGGCGCGCGCGAAAGCCGTTCCACGATCGAGCGGCGCAGGCCGTCGCGCATTTTGAGGTCTGCCACGTGTGTGAGGAGGAGCGCGACGAAGTAGAGGCCGAGCCGGGCGCCGTAGGCGGCCAGAAGGAGCATGAGGACTCCGCGGGCCCGATCCGCGTCGACCGGCGAATCCGTTCGGTAGGCGCTCAGCAGAAGGTCCCCCAGGCGGACGAGGGCGATGTAGGGCACGACGCCGAGCGCGGCCGATGCGACCGTGAGGAGCTGCGCGACGCCGATCCATCCCCTGACCGGGCGAGAAAGCCGCTTGACGGCGGCCTGCCCCGCCCTCGCCTTTTCGAGGCTCTTTCGCGCCTTTGCCTCGCGATTTTCACTCATGCGAACCCCTCGCCGGTAAGGGTAACCTAACGAGATTCAGGTTACACTTCCTGTTCCGAGGGGTCAATGCTCAGCCGCACGGCACAAGGCGCGCGTGGAAGTCGGCGGAAAGAGCTGCAGCAGCGACGTGGCAAAGGGCAGCAGCAGCGGCGTCACCCGCTGAGTGTTTGCGGAGCTTGCGGCCGAGAGAGGCGCCCGCGGCGCAATGGCGTCGCCGCCGACTTCGACGGGCCGGGCGCTGCGCGAAGCATGACGATGCATTATAAGTTCCAAGTTTTGGCCGCTTTAATGCAAGAAAGTCCTTTTCACAGCAGATCGGCGCTCCGAGCCGCCCCCGCCAGCAGGAGCCTCACCGTCCTTTCGGCGGCGTCGGCCAGAGCCTCGCGTCCGCCCGCGAGAGCCTCCTCCAGAGTGGTCACGCCCGCGACGATCGGCACGAGGCCGACGAAGCCGTGGCTGTAGAGCTCCTCCACGCCTTCGCCGAGCCGCCCGGCGAAGGCGACGATCGGCACGCCCGCGGCCGCCCGCGCGACCCCCGACAGGGTTTTGCCCATGAGCGTCTGCCTGTCCATCGCCCCTTCTCCGGTGAAGACGAAGTCGGCCCCCTTGACGGCTTCCGCCAATCCGACGGCCTCCACGACGAGGTCCGCCCCGGACTGCAGCTCTCCGCCGAGAAATGCGGAGAAGGCGTAGCCCAGCCCCCCGGCTGCGCCCGCCCCCGGCGCCGCGGCGAAGGAGTCAAGGTGCCCGGCGGTCCTCGCCAGGCGCTCCAAGGTTCCGTCCAGGAAGGCGACGTCTTCCGGGGACGCGCCCTTTTGCGGCCCGTAAACGGCGGAAGATCCGCGCGGGCCGAGCAGGGGGTTGTCGACGTCGCAGGCGATCTTGAAGGTCGCCGCCGCGGCACGGGGATCAAGCCCGGAGGCGTCGATCGAGTCGAGCCTCGCGAGGGAGGCGGGGGAGCCGTCGAGCTCGCGGCCCTCGGCGTCGAGGAAGCGCACTCCGAGGGCGCGCAGCATCCCGGCCCCGCCGTCGTTCGTGGCCGAGCCGCCGATGCCGAAAAGGAACTCGCGCGCCCCGCCGTCGAGCGCGGCGAGGATCATCTGGCCGACGCCGAACGTGCTGGCCTCGCGGATGCGGCGCCGCTCGGGGGGAACCATTCCGAGCCCGATGGCCTGGGCGCACTCCATGACGGCCAGCCCGTCAGCGAGGGCGAAACGGGCGAGTGCGGGGTGCCCGTAGGCGTCAAGCACCGGCGCTTCGACGGCGGAAAGGCCGAGCGCGTCGGCGAGGGACTCGGTGAAGCCTTCGCCGCCGTCGGCCATGGGAATCTCCGCGCACTCGGCGTCGGGTGCGACCCGGCGCACGCCCTCGGCCAGAGCCGCCGCCGCCTGCGCGGCGCTCATCGACTCCTTGAAACTGTCAGGCGCGCATACGACCTTCAATTGAACCTCCTGAGCCGCGCCGCAACGAAACTGGCAGCGCGGCAACGAAAACCGAAAGCGCTAGCCGCGGGGCCTCGGCGTGGACGCACGGGCGCCGAGGCCGTCGCGTTCAGCAGGCGCTCACTCCTCGGGCTCGCCGGGGCGAAGCTCGATGTCGGAGAGCTTCTCGTAGTACTTGAGCAGGCCGGAATGGTCGTCGGTGTCGAAGCCGTCGCCCTGGAGCACGCTCATCATGTCGCGAACCGCTGCGGTCAGCGGCAGCGGCGAGTTCACGCCGTGGCCGGTGTCGAGGACGTTGTTGAGGTCCTTGATATGCAGGTTGATGCGGAAGCCCGGGGCGAAATTCCGGGCGAGCATCATCGGAACCTTGGCGTCCATGACGGTCGACCCGGCAAGGCCGCCGCGGATCGCCTGGAAGACGGCCTCGGGGTCCACGCCGGCCTTCTGAGCCAGCACAAACGCCTCCGCGCACGCCGCGATGTTGACCGCGACGATCGTCTGGTTGGCGAGCTTCGCGATGTTGCCGGCCCCGATGGCGCCGACGTAGGTGACCGATCCGGCCATGACGTCGAGGACGGGCGCGACCTGCTCGAACACCGCCTTGTCGCCGCCGACCATGACGGCCAGGGTGCCGTCGATCGCCTTGGGCTCGCCGCCCGAGACCGGCGCGTCGAGCATGGGGATGCCGACTTTGGCCAGTTCGTCGTGAACCTCGCGCGAAACGAGTGGCGCGATAGAGGACATGTCGACGTAGACGAGGCCTTCGTGCGCGCCTTCGACGATCCCGTTTTCGCCGAGGGCGACCGTCTTGACATGCGGCGAGTTGGGAAGCATCGTGATGACGAGCTCCGAGGCGAGGGCAGCTTCTTTGGCGTTCGCGACGGCGGTGGCTCCCTGGGCCACGAGGTCATCGACCGCTTCCTTGTGGAAGTCGTTGACGTAGAGCTCATGCCCCGCCTTGACGAGGTTCTTGGCCATCGGGCGGCCCATGATGCCGAGGCCGATGAAACCGATCTTCATGGAAATCTCCTTAGTGCTTGATTCTGGGGCGTGGCGGCTCCTCTTCGATGAGGCGCCTGCAGTCACACTGTCATTCTATAACAAAGATCCGCATACCGACACCCTTTTTTCCGCTTTGCGGACTCTCTATTTCGCTCTGCGGACTTTTATTCGGCGAAGGGGCAGCGGTCGACGACGGGCGTGCGCCGCCAGGAGGCCGTTCACTCGTCCAGGATTCTGCGGCGGCGCAGGCGGCGGCGTCGGCTCGTCATCGTCTTTTCGCGCCGCCATTTCTCGCCCCTGCGTTTGTCGAGGCGGACCTTCTCGCGCTGGGCCTTGTCGAGGCGCATCGTCCGCTCGACGGCCTTGGCCCGCGCGTATTCCTCGAAGCTCACCCGGACGCGCTGAGTGAGCGAATAGTCGTTGTTGACGGGCAGCTTCCATTTGAACCGGCGGGCCGCGACGCACAGCAGCCCGCCGACGGCCATGCCGGAGACGAGGGCGAGGAAGGGCTTATGCAGGCTCCAAAGGACGATCGCGGGCCACGTCGCCACGAGCGCACCCGTCGCGTACAGCGTGTTTCCGCCGAAGATCGCCGGGGTCCTCCCCACCGCGATGTCGCGGAACATGCCGCCCCCGACACCCGTGATGACGCCCAGAAGCATCGCCGGGCCCACCCCGTAGCCGGCCTCGAGCGTCTTGATCGCGCCGGTGGCGGCCCACGTGCTCACGACGAAGGCGTCGGCGACGATGAAAAAGCGATTCCACCATTTGCCCGTCATACGCATGGCGAAGGCGATGAGGGCGCCCAGGAACGCCCCGCCGATGTAGAACGGGTTTGTCAACGCGACGGGCGGGCCCTTTTGCAGCAGGGCGTCTCGCAGCATCCCCCCGCCCAAAGCCACCATGACGGCGAGTGCCACGAAGCCGACGAGGTCGAAACGCTCTTCGCGCGCGACCATTCCGCCGAGCACTCCGGCCAAGACCACTCCGAAGACGTCGAAGAAAGTAAAAGCGTGTGTGAAGATCTGCGCGACAGTCACGTCAGGCCCGCCCTAGAGACTCAGAATTCGACGGCGGCCGCCTCGATTTCGTCGTCGTCCTTTGGCGAGAATTTGGCCTTCGCCGAAGAATAGCCGGCCCCTGCGGCGTCGCGTGCCTTGCCGACCCCGGCCTGAACGGGCTTCGAGTTCCAGACCTTCGAGCTGACCTTGGCGATCTGCTCGTAGCGCTGGCGCCCGGCGCGGGCCCCCAGAACGTATCCGGCGGCCAATCCAAGTGCCAGAGACTTCACTCCCATAATCACTCCTAACTGTGCGTGTTGGTTCAGCATCGATTTTATCCGTCGATGCCGATCAAAGCTCAGAAGGGCCGCGCCCCCGTCAAATATGACCGAAGCCACACCTTATGGCTAGACTACTGCCAGGAGGAATGATGAGCGGAACAACGACGTCGGCACACAGTCCCGCGATCAGCGACGATCGCCTGAAAGCCGCCACCGGGCGGTCGCGCCAGCGATGGTTCGCGCTTCTCGACAAGGCCGGAGCCGAGAGCTGGGACCGAAGGCGCATCGCGCGCTGGCTGGGTGTCAAGCACGAGGTCGACGCCTGGTGGGCCCAGTCGCTCACGATCGACTACGAACGCGCCCGGCACCAGGACAGGACGCGCAAGGGCCCCCTGCGCACGAGCGCGTGGAAGACGATTCGGCGCCCGGCAGAGGCCGTGTGGCCGTTCCTCGACGACGACGATCTTCGCCGCGACTGGCTCGACTGCGAGTTCGGGGTGCGCGGGCGGACCCCCGGCAGGTCGCTTCGGCTCGAGGCCGCCGACGGCTCGCTCATCACGGTGGGCGTGCACGAGCTCGAGCCGACGTCCTCCGGCGAGAGCCGCACTCAGATCTCCGTGGAGCATTCGGGCTTGCACGACGCCGCCGATGTCGCCGAGACCAAGGAGTTCTGGAAGGCCTGCCTGGCCCAGCTCGCCGCGCAATTCGAGTGACCCGGGGGCACGTGGGAGAATTGGCCCGTATGCTTCGAGACAATTCCTCCGCCGATCCCCGCCCCACGCCGTCAGACACAGAGGGCTCCGCCAGTTCCACCCGTCCCAGCGGGCAAGCGGGAGACCCCAAAGGCGCCGGAAACCCCGGAAGAAAGCGCTCGGATAAGCGACCCAATCATAAGCGCGACAAGAGCGACGGCGCAGGCCGCGACAAGGTCAGCAAGCGCGGCCGCAAGATGCGCAACGGCGACAAGCGGCGGGCGCCCGCGCCGCTCACCGCCGAGCAGGTGGAGGCGCGCAAGAGATCAGTGCCGAAAATCGCCTACCCCGACCTGCCCGTTTCCGCCCGCCGAGACGAGATCGCGCGGGCAATTCGCGACAACCAGGTCGTCGTCGTCGCGGGAGAGACCGGGTCGGGAAAAACCACCCAGCTGCCGAAAATATGCCTGGAGCTGGGCCGCGGAACGAGCGCCATGATCGGCCACACGCAGCCCAGGCGCATCGCGGCCCGCGCAGTGGCAGACCGGCTCGCACACGAGCTCGGCGTCGACCTCGGCGCGCAGATCGGCTACCAGGTGCGCTTCACGGAGGAAGTCTCCCCCGGCACCCTCGTCAAGCTCATGACCGACGGCATCCTGCTCGCCGAAATCCAGTCCGACCCGGAGCTTGCCCGGTACGACACGATCATCATCGACGAAGCCCACGAGCGCTCCCTCAACATCGACTTCCTGCTGGGATACCTAGCCCGCCTCCTGCCGCGGCGGCCCGACCTCAAGGTCATCATCACCTCCGCCACGATCGACACGCAGCGCTTCGCCGAGCATTTCAACGCACCCGTCGTCGAAGTCTCCGGGCGCACGTACCCCGTCGAAATCCGCTACCGTCCGCTTGTCGGGGACGACGGCGGCGAAGCGACCGACCAAGTAACCGGGATCGTCGAGGCCTGCGAGGAGCTCATGGCCGAAGGGCCGGGCGACATCCTCGTCTTCCTCTCGGGCGAGGGCGAGATTCGCGACGCGCAGGCCGCCTTCGCCGACGAGCTCGGACGCAGGCACATCGAGCCGGGCGGGCGGTCCTCGGTTCTCGACGCCGTCGAGGTGCTCCCCCTGTACTCGCGCCTGTCGGCGGCCGAGCAGCATCGCATTTTCGAACGGCGCCCCCATCGCCGCATCATCCTCGCCACGAATATCGCCGAGACCTCGCTGACCGTTCCGGGCATCCGCTACGTCGTCGACCCGGGAACCGCTCGGATCTCGCGCTATTCCGCGCGAACCAAGGTGCAGCGCCTTCCGATCGAGCCGATCTCGCAGGCCAGCGCGAACCAGCGCGCGGGCCGCAGCGGACGCGTGGCGGACGGCATCTGCATCCGGCTGTATTCGCAGGAGGACTTCGACGGGCGTGAGAAGTTCACACAGCCTGAGATCCAGCGAACCTCCCTCGCGTCGGTCATCCTCCAAATGCTTGCGCTTCGATTGGGGAACGTCGCGGACTTTCCGTTCATCGACCCTCCCGAGGAGCGGGCCGTGCGCGCGGGCGCCCAGCTCCTGACCGAGATCGGGGCGATAGACGGCGGGGCCCGCCTCACATCCGTCGGCCGGCGGCTGGCCAGGCTCCCCATCGACCCTCGGCTGGGGCGCATGCTCCTGGAAGCGGACAAGAACGGCTGCGCCTCGGAAGTGCTCGTGCTGGTCGCCGCCCTGTCCGTCCAAGACGTGCGCGAGCGCCCCGCCGAAAAGCGCCCGCAGGCCGATCAGCTGCACGCCCGCTTCACGGCGCGCTCCTCCGACTTCCTCGCGTACCTCACCCTGTGGCGTTACCTCAACACCCAGCGCCGCGAGCTCTCCGGCTCCGCGTTTCGTCGAATGTGCCGCGCCGAGTTCCTCAACTATCTGCGCTTTCGCGAATGGGCCGACGTCGTCGCGCAGCTGCGCCAACTCGCCAAACCCCTCGGCATCGACGCGGCGTCCATCGGCCTGCCCGGCCGCGCGCAGATAAGGCAGGCCGGGGAGAACGGCGCCCCCGCGCTCGGAGGCGCGCCCAATTCAGGCGCCGCAGCCGCGGCGTGCCGGGATTTCGGGCGGGGAGCGGACACTCCCGAAGCGGGCGCGATCCATCGCTCCATGCTCGTCGGCCTCCTGTCCAACCTCGGCAACTATTCACAGCGCTCGCGCGATTATGAAGGCGCCCGCGGCGCCCACTTCGTGATCTGGCCGGGCTCGGGGCTGAGCAAGCGCACCCCCGCGTGGGTCATGGCGGCCGAGCTGGTGGAGACGTCCAGGCTCTTCGCCCGCACGGTGGCCGCGATCGAGCCGCAGTGGATCGAGCCCTTGGCCAAGAATCTCATAAAGCGAACGTATTCGGAGCCCTTCTGGAGCTCGCGGAACGGCGCCGCCATGTGCAAGGAAAAGGTCACGCTGTACGGGATGACGCTCGCTGCGGACAGGCCCGTGCTCCTGGCATCGACCGGCTCGGAGTCTGCCCGCGAGGAAGCCCGCGAGATGTTCATTCTCCACGGGCTGGTCGAAGGCGACTGGCGAACGCACCACGCGTTTCTCAAGGACAACGAGCGGGCCCTCGAAGAGGCGCGGGAGCTCGAAGAGAAAATGCGCTGCCGCGGCCTCGTCGCCGGGCCCGAAGCCCTCGCCGCCTTTTACGACGAGCGCATCCCAGACTTCGTGGTCTCCGGCCGGCACTTCGACTCCTGGTGGAAAAAGGCCAAACGCGACGATCCCCACCTGCTCGACTTCACCCAAGAGCTCCTGGTGGGCGAGGCCGAGGCCGACGAAAACGACTACCCCGCCGAATGGCGGCAGGGCGAGATCCGCCTGCCGATCGAATACTCCTTCTCCCCCGGCGCCTACGCCGACGGCGTCACCGTCACCATTCCCGTCACGCTTCTGCCGCAGGTGCGCCCCGAAGGGTTCGACTGGCTCGTTCCAGGAATGCGCGAAGACCTCGTGACGGGGACGATCCGCGCGCTGCCCAAACGCGTGCGCCGCCAACTCGTCCCCGCGCCCGACGTCGCCCGGCAGATCCTCCCGCTTCTGCCTCACTGGGAGGACGTCGCCCACGGACAGGAGGGCGCGCCAAGCTTCCGCCAGGCCTTCGCCGAAGCCGTCTTTCGGCTTCGCGGCTTCTGGATCGACGACGCGGCATGGGAGGAAGCCCGGCTGCCCGAGCATCTCTCCGTCCTCTTCCGCGTGAGGTCCGAACGCGGCGCCGTGCTCGACGAATCGACGAGCCTCGAAAGGCTCAAGCTGGAACTCGCGCCGCGCACCCGCTCGGCGGTCGAATCCGTGGTCAAAGGCGCCGTCGCGCAGGCTTTGGACGAGGCGCACTTCCGACTTGCGGGCGGCGCCGCAGAGGGCGCCGCGTTGCCGCTCGGCGAGAGCCTCGGAGGCTGGCCGGACGCGTCCGGGGGCGTCATTCCGACGTCGGTCGAGACGACTGGCGCCCACGGAATGACGGTGCGCGGCTACCCGGCGCTCGCAGCGGGGGCCGACGGCAAAGTCAGGCTTGACGTCTTGGCCGATCCGGCGCTCCAAGCCCGGGAACACCGCCGCGGGCTTGCAGCTTTGCTGGCAGCGGCGATCGCCCTGCCCGAGGCTCGGATCACGAGCCGCTGGCCGGGAGCTCAAGCGTTGGCGCTCGCGGGGAGCCCGTACCCTGACACGTCCGCCCTGGTCGCGGACATCCAGTTGGCGTCGGCCCGCAATCTCGCCGCGAAGTGGGCGGCCGAGAACGGCCTCGACGTCGCCGACGTCCGCACGCGCAGCCAGTGGGACGAGCTGCGCGCCTGGGCCAAGCAGCGCCACGAGGACGAGGTTTACCGAATCAGCCTCGACGTCGCCGGGATTTGCGCGCGGCGGGCCGAGGTCGACAAGTGGATAACCGAGAGCCGTTCGCCCGCGCTGCTGGCCACCCTCGCCGACGTCAAAGAGCAGGTGGCGAACCTGGTTCCGTCGGGTTTCGTCTCCCGCACACCCGCTGCCAGGCTGCCGCACATCGAACGCTACCTTCGAGCTGCGTATATCCGCATCCAGAAGGCCGCCACGAATCCCTCCGGGGACGACGCGCTGGCCTGGCAGATTCAAGACGTGAACGACAAGGTCGAAGCCGCTCGAGCCGCCGCCGCTTCACGTGCCTACGACCCGAGCGCCGCAGCGGCCTTGGACGAGGCCCGCTGGATGGTCGAAGAGCTGCGGGTCTCCCTTTTCGCCCAGCAGCTCGGGACGAACGGCAAGGTTTCGGCCAAGCGCATCGCCAAGGTCCTCGCGCGGACTTGACCTTAACCTATCGGCTCCTCGCATCGGTAGGCGACCTTCTTCGGGTAATGATCGCCGGGAGTGCGGACGTACAGCTTCATCTTCCCGGCGTTCGGGGGATCCAGCGCGCTGAAGTACACCCACCCCTCGATCGGCTTTCCTACTTCCACGTATTTCGACGACGTCAACGCTCCTTGAGAACTGTCTTCAACTTCGAACATGAGGTTGTTGGACGACGGATCGCCGACGTAGAACCTGTAATCAAAGGGGTATGTGCGTTGCGACCCATTGTTGGTCAACCGAATCTTGACGCCGACGTAGGCCTCATCGTCTTTGTAGTCTCGACTGTTGGCAACCTTCACTTGTTCCCGGGCGTCGGCTTTGTATTCGAGAACCTGAACAGTGGTGTCCTGGAGCGTGTAGGTGTCGCCCTGTTTCGTCACCGGCTTTATCTGGTAGCCGATCTGCCCCAACGGGTCTTGAGGATCGTTGCTTTGCGTCGTGTCGTCGTCGGTCGGATCCGTCGTGTCGTCGTCGGTCGGATCCGTCGTATCGTCGTCGGTCGGATCCGTCGTATCGTCGTCGGAGGGGTCCGTCGTCGTGACACTGGGGGTCGGATCGGCCTCGGGCTTGCTCTTTCCGAACACGCCGGTCGCCCAGAGCGCTCCGACCACGACGCCGACGACCGCTATGACCGCCACTACGACTATCGCGGGCGAGACTCTCCTCCTCGGCTGCTGGAAGGCGGCTCCGGGCGGGTATCCGGCGCCGCCGTAGCCCATCGCCTGTCGCGGGTCGCCGAACGGAGGGCCCCCGGCCGGCGGCTGGGAGAACGGGCGGGAAGACCCGGGCGTGACGCTCGGCGCGTAGTCGTACTCCCAGGCCGCCGCATCGGGGGCGGAGGCCTGGCTCGGCGCGTTGGGGCTGTTGGAGGCAAAAACTCCCTCGTAGCCGAGGGGCTGCTGGTTGTAGGGCGCGCCTGATTGAGGCCCTTGCTCAGAACTCCAAGGTCCGGTCCCAGCGGCGTATCCGTCTCCTCCGGGTTCCTGCCGTCCCCCGGATCCGTATGAAAAATCTGTCATGCCATTCCCATCGTTGTGTCTCGCCCAGGCAATCGACCCGATGCACTCTTGCAAATCGACGCTATCATACTAGCACCGTATCCTACCAGTGTGAAAAGCGCCTCCACAATGTGCGTTCGGAGGTGTGCTCCCCTTACCGCCGCACCCAGCGCAGCTGGAAGCGCTTGTCGAAACGGGGGGAACACCTGGCGCACGACACCGGGGACCTCGGCCGACGGAAACGCTCGACCGTATGCCCTTCCGGGCACCGTCCGATCCACGGCGCGGGGGGCATCGGCAGGCCGCGCGCCGACGCCCGCGGCAAAGCCCCGAGTTTTACGGCCATCTTTTTCCACACGGGGTCGTGTCCGTGCTCGGGCCCCACGAGAGCATGGGCGATCTCGTGGAGGACCGTATCCCGCACCTGATCGACCGTGCACAGCGGAACGATGAGCGACGACAGGGAGATCGTGCGCTCAGCATATCTCGTCACACCAGCACGGCGCCGGGCCCGATCGAAATCGAGCCGCCACCCGTGCAACCCGTGTCCGTCCATCAGCTCTCGCGCCATGGACGCCGCTTTCGCCATTTCCATAAGATCACCTTAACAAAGTAAAAGCAATTGATCAATACGATCTGATTTAAAACAACTATTAAATAGATCGTATAAAAGTATACGGCTTTTAATTACATTTAAAAGCGCGACCAGATATTTAGTTGCATTAAAAGTTAAACTTTCTAGTTATGTTGCGTGACGCCGACGTCGGCGGCGGTGCGCTGCCAACTTTACTCCCGTCGGACCGAAGCATCTCCTAAAAAAGGCCCTCGAATCCGGCCGGATCATCTGAGTGTCACAGGTTCGCTGACTTCGTAGAAAACCATGCCCGAGCTGTCCGACGTTCCGAAGAAAAACTTGGCCTCCTGCAGGTCCTTGTTCACTTTGAAGCGCAGCTTGACGGTGGTTTCCTCGCCCCCCTTGAGCGTTATGCCCTCGTCCAGGCCCTCGTCGCCCTTCGACGAGCTGACAAGGCCGCGCTCGGAATCGACGAGGACGAAATCGACGTCGTAGAAGGGAACGTCGCCCGAGCCCGCGTTCCTGACCTTGAGCGAGGCCTCAACGAAGTACTCTGCATCTTTTTCCGAGGGCGCCGTCTCGCCCTTGTTTCGATCGACTTTTCCAACGACGACGCGGGAGAACGACTCGGCCTCGACCCTGAGCGGGCCGCCCGTCCAGCCCTTCCCGTCGGAGAGGGCCGCCTCGATTTTCGAGGACGTCGCCTTGGCCAGGATTCGTGAGGCGCTCTTGCCCTTGAGGCCGGCGACTTCCACGGTCGCAGCGTCCGTAGGGATTCCGCCGTCGCCGCCCGCGCCGTCCGCCGAGGAAGCAGCCGATCGGGTCTCGGACGCACCCGCCGGCGTCGCCCCGTCCGCTGGATCCTCGCCGCGGTCGGACACCAGCCAGCCGAGCATTACAACCGACCCGAAAGCGAACGCGATCGCCACCGCCAGTGCCTGCCCGCGGTTCACAGAGGGCTTCTCCCGCCTGGCCGAGTCATCGAGGGACTCGCTGATATCGGACTCATCTTCGACGGACGAATGCGGTAGCGGCATCGTTTTCCTTTGCAGTTCGCACATGGGCGGCGAGCAACCGACAATTTCCATTACGCTACGGCAGTCCCGCGGGAAAGTACATGGGCAACGCTCCCCGTCGGCACAACCGCGAACCGCTCAGAACGCTGCGGGCCTCATCGCTGCGCGCGTTCGCCCCCTCGCCGCACGGAGTCATCGAACCATCCGGTTATCGTCGTCGGGTGCGTGACGGCCGTTCCGACCACCGCCGCCCACGCGCCTGCGGCCATCACGGCTTCGGCGTGTTCAAGGGTGTGGATTCGCCCCTCGCATATGACCGGAAATTCTGGGAACTCGGCGACCATGAGCTCGAGCAGCTCGACGTCGGGCCCGTCGGTGCGAGGGCGCTGGCCCGTGTAGCCCGCGAGCGTCGTCGACAGGATCGCGCATCCCGCTGCGGCGGCCCGCCTTGCGTCGTCGATGGAGCCGCAGTCCGCCATGACCAGGACGCCCTCGGACTTCAACGCCCCCACGGTTTCGGCGAAAGTCAGGCCGTCGGGCCGCGGGCGCCCCGTCGCGTCGACGGCGACGACGTCGGCCCCAGCGTTTGAGCACGCTCTGGCGTGGCGCAGCGTGGGCGTGATGTAGACGCCCTCGCGTCCCTCTTTCCACAGGCCGATGACGGGCACTTCGACCCGGCCCTTGACGGCTGCGATGTCCGCCAGTCCCTGACACCGGATCGCGGCGGCCCCTCCGCGCTCGGCGGCGAGCGCAATCTGCGCCATCGTCTCCGGGCAGCGCATGGGCTCGCCGGGATAGGCCTGGCAGGAAACGACAAGGCGGCCTCGAAGCGAGGCGATCAACGGGTGCATTCTTCCTCCTGAAACTCAGCGGCGTAGGCGAGCGCGCCCAGCAAGGGGGCGTCCCCGCCGAGCGTCCCTCGCACGAGCGGGACGCCGCGCACGGGATCCATGGCCTGCCGGCGATACCCGGCTCGCAGGGGCGCCCACCAGTATTCTCCGACGCCGCTGAGGGAGCCGGACAGCACGATCGCCTCCGGGTCGAGGCAGTTGGCGAGCGACCCGAGAACCTCTCCGAGGGCGGCGCCGGCGTCGGAGAAAGCCCTTCGCGCTTCGACGTCGCCCCGGTCCGCCAGGCGGCGAAGCTCTGCGCCGTCGTTCACGTCCGGAGACCCGCCGCGGGAGCGGTAGAGGCGGACGACGCCGGTTCCGGAGGCGACGGGCTCAATGTGGCCGTCGCGCCCGCACGAGCATGCGAAGCCCTCGCCGAGCCGGTGGCCGACGTGCCCGACGTGCCCGGCGAGGTCCCGCGGGCCGAACAGGACTTTTCCCTCGGCGACGATCGCCCCGCCGATTCCCGTTCCGACCGCCGCCACCAGCGCGTTGCGCAGGCCTGCCCCGGCCCCGAACCGCATTTCCCCGAGCGCGTGGGCGTGGACGTCGTTGAGCACGAACGCGGGAACTCCGAGGGCTTCGGCGAGGGCCGGGCCGAGAGCCGTCCCTGCCCAGCCGGGCATGAGGTCGGTGGCGGAGGCAACCGTGCCCGTCGCACGGTCGATGACTCCGGCGCTGGCCGCTGCGACGCCGGCCAGCGGGCCGCCCGCCTTCCGGGCGACCTCGCGGGCCAGCTCGAGCGCCGTCTCCACAACGGCCGCGCCCCCGCGGCGCGGCCGGGTGGGTCGGGTCGCCCGATGGCGCACGGAAGGCTGACCTGGAGTGCAGACTCCCGCCGCTATCTTCGTGCCTCCGATGTCGAGGACGAGGCGCCGTCCCTCCGCCTCCCCCTCGGGCGAAGGCTCCGCCGCGCCGCTCATCGCGCGAGCATCCCCGCGGCGACGAGCACGTTCCGGACGGCTTCGACGTTCCCGCCCTCGAGCGCGCGCACGGGGCGCGGCATCTGGTTGGTCTCGAACACGCCCAAAAGCTGAAGCGCCGTCTTGAACGCCCCGACGCCGGCGCCGAAGCCCACGGCGCCCTCCGTCACCGAGGTGATCGTCATGAGCAGCGCCAGCCTGTCCTGGATTTGGGCGACAGCGTCCCAGTCGCCTTCGCGGTAGGCCTTGTACTGCTGGACGTACCCGTACGGATCGACGTTGCCCAGTCCGGGAACGACGCCGTCGGCCCCGGAAAGGAATGCGCCGTCGACGACGACCTCGTGGCCCGTGAACAGCTTGAGCGGGCTTCCGGCCGCCCGATTCTTTTGGACGAGGAAGCGGAAGTTGACGTCGTCGCCCGAGGAATCCTTGACACCCGCGAGGACCCCCTCGCTTCCGAGCCCGACGAGCATGTCCGCGTCCAGCTTCTTGTGGACGCACACCGGCAGGTCGTAGGCGAACAGCGGAAGGTCGACCTCTTCGCGAATGGCGCGGAAGTTGGCCTCGATCTCGTCGGGGCCGCCAAGCGCGTAGAAGGGGGCGGTCGCGACGACGGCGTCGGCCCCGAGCTCGCGCGCTGCGCGGGCGTGCTCGACCATTCTCTCCGTCTGAGCGTCGATGACGCCCACGAGCACCGGAACCCGGCCCGCGGCGGCCTCGATGCCCGTCTCGACGATCTCCCTGCGGCGCGAGTCGGTGCAAAACACGACCTCGCTCGAGGATCCGAGAAGGAAAAGGCCGTGCACCCCGCGGTCGATCATTCGATCGATCGACCGCTTCAAGCTCGCGCGGTCGAGTTCGCGATCGGCGGTGAGCGGCGTGACGACGGGCGGGATCACTCCGCTGAAGTCGGCGTGGGCTGCCATGTGCTCTCTTCCTTTGCTGTACCGCGCGATTCTTCATCCGCGGATGCGAGGTCGTCTGGAATGCTCGGGTGCAAAAGCGAAGGCGCCGCACTCAGGAGCTTGCGTGTGTAGGGATCCTGCGGGTCGGCCAGCAGCGTCGCCGCCGGCCCCTCCTCGACGATCTGGCCGCCGTTCATCACAACGATCCTGTCGGAGACGTAGCGCACGGTCTGGATGTCGTGGCTGATGAACACCATCGCCAGCCCGAGCTCGTCCTTCAGGTCGGTCAGGAGGTTGAGGATTTGCGCGCGGACCGAGACGTCGAGGGCCGACGTCGGCTCGTCGGCGATGATCGCCGCGGGCTTGATCGCGAGCGCGCGTGCGATGGCGACCCTCTGGCGCTGACCGCCAGAAAGCTGGCCCGGGAGGGCGTCGAGGGCCGACGTCGGCAGTCCCACCAGCGAGATGAGCTCGCGCACCCGCGCCTCGCGCTCCCGCTTCGTCCCGACCTTGTGCACGTGGAGGGGGTCGGCCAGCTGGTCGCGGACGGCCATCCTCGCGTTGAGGGCGGTGGCCGGGTCCTGGAAGACGACCGATATGACCCGCCCGATGGCGCGCCTGTCCTCGACCGTTCGCTTGGTGACCTCGCGGCCCTGGAAATAGACGCGGCCGGCGGTGGGCTTTTGCAGCCCGCACATGACGTTGGCCGTGGTCGATTTGCCGCAGCCGGATTCGCCGACGATGCCGATCGTCTCGCCCGGCATGAGCTTGAGGCTCACCCCGCGCACGGCCCTGATGGACTTTCCTGCGGTCCGCGTTCTAAACGTCACGTGGACGTCGTCAAGCTCGATGATCGGCCCGGACCCGCCGCCGCGCCGGCGGGGCGACTCTGCGGAGCCGCTCTCAACGGGATGCGCGACGTCTGCGGGAGCGGCGTCGGCGACCGAGCCCCCGGCCGTCCTCGCCAGAAGGGTTTCGGCGCTCATTTTTCCTCCTCCGTTTTGAGTGTGAGGCGCCCGTCTTCGGGCGCGGCGTTCTCGTCGCGCGCAAGGTCGAGGCCCGGCGCGGATGCGGGGCTCGCATTCGGCGCGCGATCCGGGCTGGCAGCCGAAGGGGTCGCGATCGCAGCGGACACGGCCGCTGCCGCGATCGCCGCGTACCCTTCGGGATGGTCGGCGTAGAAGTGCCAGCTGCCCTCGACCCGGCGCATGACGGGCCGGACGTCGCCGCCCACGCCGGGGTGGCTCGAGCGCGGGGCGAAGCGGTCGCCGGAGGGGAAGTCCTTCGGGGACGGGACCGTGCCCGGAACCTGGTGGAGCCGCCCGAAGGCCGCCTCTATCGAGAGGACCGAGCCGAGAAGCCCGCGGGTGTATTCGTGGCGAGGGTCGGTCATCAGCTCGACGGTCGAGGCCTGCTCGACCACCTGGCCCGCGTACATCACCGTGATGGAGTGGGCTGCCTCGGCCACGAGGGCGAGGTCGTGGGAGACGAACACCATCGCGAAGCCGAGTTCGTCGCGCAGCTTGTTGAGCAGTTCGATGACCTGCTTTTGCACGGTGACGTCAAGGGCGGTGGTGGGCTCGTCGGCGATGACGAGCTTGGGGTCGCGGGTCAGCGCCATGGCGATGAGGACGCGCTGGCGCTGGCCTCCCGAGAGCTCGTGCGGATAGGAGTTGAGGGTTCGGTGGGGGTCGAGCCCGACGAGCTCCAGCAGATCCTCCATCGACCGCGTTCCCCCGCGTTTGGTCAGCTGTTTCATCTGGGATTTGATGAGCATCGACGGGTTGAGGGAGGACAGCGCGTCCTGGTAGACCATCGCGAGCTCGTGCCCGCGCAGCGCGTTGCGCTCGGAGGGCGAGAGCTCCAGGAGGTTCTTGCCGTCGTAGAGGATCTCGCCGGAGATTTCGGCCCGGGGATCGAGCAGGCCCATGATTGCAAGGGATGTGATGGATTTTCCGCAGCCCGATTCGCCTACTAGGCCCATCGTCTCGCCCGGCCGCACCGAGAAGCTGACGTGGTCCACCACGTTGACGTCGCCGTGGCGCGGGAACCTGATGCAAAGGTCCTTGACCTGAAGAAGCGGCGGCTCCTCGGAAACGGGAATGTGGCGGTCTTTCCTCAGGGTCTCCATTTCCTTGAGGGCGTCGAGCCGGTTGCTCAGCGCCTCGGCTTGGAGCCTGTGCGCGGCCACGGGGTCCACGAGCATCTTGTCGGCTTCGCGTTCGGCGTCGGAGGAGGTCTCGGGAACGTCGACCGGGCCCTTCGGCGCGGCGACTATGGCGTCGGTCATCCCCTCCGAGAGCACGTTGAGGCACAGGACCGTGAGCATGATGGCCAAGCCCGGGAAGAGGGCGGCCCACCAGTAGTTGTAGATGACGCCGGCGCGGGCGTTTGCCAAGAGATTGCCCCACGTGGGCGTCGGCTCCTGGATGCCGGCCTGGATGAAGGAGAGCGACGCCTCGAAGACGATGGCGTCCGCCACGAGGACGGTTGCGAAGACCATGATCGGGGCGACGCTGTTGCGCGCCACGTGCTTGACGAGGATCCAGGGGGCGCGGGCGCCGGAGACGACCACGGCGTTGACGTAGTCCTCGCCGTATTCGGCTATGACGTTTGCGCGGACCACGCGGGTGATCTGCGGGATGTAAAGGAATCCGATGGCGAGGATGATGACCGGGAGGGTCGTGCCGAACACGGAGATGAACACGGCTGCGAGCGCGATGCCCGGGAAGGACATGACGATGTCCATGATCCGCATGATCACTTCGGAGATCCACTTGCGGGAAACGGCCGCCACCGAGCCGATCACGGCGCCGCACAGCAGCGCGAAGGCCGTGGCGGCCAATCCGATGACGAGCGAGTACCGGGCGCCGTAGAGCATGCGCGAAAGGATGTCGCGGCCGCTTCCGTCCGTTCCGAAGAGGAACGTCAGGTGCTCCTTGGCCGCGCCGACCCACACCTCGTGCGTGCCGGGCTCGAGGTTCTTGCCGAACGTCGCGTACGGATCGTGCGGCGCCGCGATCGGCGCGAGAACGGCGAGAAGGGCCATGAATCCGAGGAAGACGAGCGAGATCTTCGCTCCGGCGTTCATCGCCTTCCAGCGGCGGAGGCGAACGCGCCCCTCCATCTTTTCGGTGAGCTTGCGGCGCATCTCAGACCTCCCTGATTCGCGGGTTGACGAGGACGTAGAGCATGTCGACCAGGATGTTGACGACGATGAACGACAGAGCCACGATGAGGGTCACTCCCTGCACGAGGGCCGGGTAGTTCTCTTTGACGCCCTCGAGGATCGCCCGTCCCATGCCGTTGAGATTGAAGATGATCTCGATGACGACCGCGCCTCCCATGAGGTATCCGATGCGCAGGCCCAGGACCGTGATCGGCGTGATGAGGGCGTTGCGCAGCACGTTGCGCGAGACGACGACGCGTTTGGGGATTCCCGCCCCGATGGCCGTGCGCACGTAGTCTTTGTCGAGCTCTTCGACGACGGCTGTGCGGATCACCCGGGTGAGCGACCCCGCCACGGGCACGCCCAATGCGAACGCCGGCAGCAGCATTCGGTTGAGCCACGCGCCGGGATCCTCGCTGAAGGGGACGAGCTCGCCCGAAACGTCGAAGATCGGGTTGTTGATGGCGAAGGCCAAAATGAGGAGGACGCCCAGCCAGAACGACGGCGTCGCGATGGCCGCGATGGAGAAGACGCGAATCGCCTTGTCCGGCCACCGGTCTCGGTAGAGGGCCGCGACGACGCCGAAGAACACCGAAATGACGACGGCGATCAGCAGGCCGAGGAAGGTGAGCTGAAGCGTCACCGGAAAGGCTTCTGCGACTCTGTCGCTCACGGGGGCGCGATTGGCGCCGTAGCTGCCGAGGTCGCCCTTGGTGAAGAAGTTCCAGAGAAAGGAACCGTAGCGAACGAAGAACGGATCGTTGAGGCCGTGGCTTTCGCGGTATTCCTCCAGCGCCTTCTGAGACGCTCCTTCGCCGAGGGCCGTATAAGCCTCATCGATCTTCGAGAAGGACATGAGGAAGAACACGAGGAACGTCACGCCGAGAACCATGATCGGCAGCGCGACGAGGCGCCGTCCAATGAGTCTCACGAGATTGTTCACGAGGATCTCCTGGTGTTGCGCGCCGGCAGGCAAAGCCCGCCTGACGCACGGTGGTTGCGAGCGTCCGGCCGCTGCGGGCCGCACGCGTCATGACGATGTGATGGTTGGTCTGGTAAAGCGAGGGGCCGGGAAACGCCGGGCCTGGCCGGCGGCGGGCGAGCCGGGCGGCGGGCACAGGCGGAGGCGCGCCGAGGACAGGGGCGGCGAGCGGCTGCCCGCCGCCCCTGCAGATCACTTGGCTCCGCTTTCGCTGCCGGCACCGGCGCCGACGAAGTCGATGCCGGTGGTGCTGATCGGCGCGTATGCCGAGACCTTCTTCGGGTAGTAGGCGGTCACGACCTTGCGGTGGAACAGCGGGTAGAGGGGGACGTCCTTGGCCACGATGTCGTAGGCCTCGTTCCACGCCTTCTGCTGCTCGTCGCCCGTCGCGCGGACGGCCTTGTCAAGCGCTGCGTGAAGCTTCTTGTATCCCTCGGAATCCTTCCACTGGGTGCGCTTTTGGGTCCAGCTGTTGTCGCCGTACCACCAGTTCATGAGAAGGTCGGGGTCGTTGCCGAAGACCGACGGGTCGCCGGGGGCCAGAACCATGTCGAAATTCGGATTGTCGACGTCGGTGTAGTCCTTGTAAAGGGAGCTGGAGGCGAGCGCCTTCAGCTCGACCGTCACGCCCACCGCCTTGAGGTCTTCGACGATCTGCGGCGAAAGCTTGGTGATCCACGTGTGGTCGGTGGTCAGGAGCGTCAAGTGCAGGTTCTTGACTCCGGCCTCCTTGAGGAGCTTCTTGGCCTTCTCCGGGTCGTACTTGTAGACGGTCGAAGCCTTGTGGTAGTTCGGGTGGGTTTCGGGGAGGAAGGACGACGCCGCCGTCGCCGTGCCGGACGTGCCGAGGTCGATGAGCTTCTCGGTGTTGACGGCGTAGAAGAGGGCCTGCCGAACCTTCGGGTTGTCGAAGGGCGCCTTCTTCGTGTTGAACATGAGGAAGGGCAGGTTGAAGCCCTGGACCTCGGTGATCTCGGCGCCGGCGGACTTCAGGAGGTCGGCGGACTCGGCGGGCACCGACTCCATGACGGAGACGGTCTTCTGCTGCATCGCGGTCACCCGGGCGGTGTCGTCCTTGAGGATCTTCCACTCCATGTGCTTGGCCTTGGCGGGCTTGGAGCCGTTGTAATTCGGGTTGGGGGCAAAGGCGATGTGCGTCGAATCGATCGCCTCGTACGCCCACGGGCCCGTGCCGATCGGCTTGGAGGTCAGGGCCTCGTCGGAGGCCGCGGCCGGAACGATTTTGACGAGCGAGAGGCGGGCCTTGACCAGCGAGAAGGGGTAGTTGAGGTTGATTGAGACGGTCGTGTCGTCCTTCTTCTGCACGTCCTTGATGAAGGAGAGCATCGGCAGATAGATGTTTCCTTCCTTCATCGAGCGCTGGAAGGAGGCCACGACGTCGTCGGCCGTGACGGGCTTTCCGTCGGAGAACTTCGCTCCGTCGCGGAGCTTGACCTCGTACTGGGTGTCGCTGACCTTGACCGGGTCGTCTGTGGCAGCGAGGGCCTTGTACGGCTTGTACGTGTGCATGTCGAGTTCGTAGAGCCCCTCGACGACGTGCCAATTCGCGCCCTGCGCCAACGCCGAAGACGTCGACGACGGATGGTAGTTGTTCGTCTCGTAGGCGACCGCGGCTTTGATGTCGCCGCCCGTCAGGAGCTTGTCGGTGGGCGAGGGAGCGGCCGTCGGAGCCGGAGACTTCGACGTCGAGGAGGCGCCTCCACTGCCTCCACAGGCGCTCAGCGCGAGCGTGCACGCGGCCGCCACGGCCAGTGCCCTCGCGCCAAACCTCTTGCGATTCATGGGTATTCCTCTCCATTGAGTGTAGTGAGCGGTGCGCCCCCTAGGGGTATCGCGTATACTCAGCATATGATGTCTGACAAATTCTTGCAACAGATCATCGCCGAGTCGTCTGACATATTCCAAGATCCGCGGGGCGAATCCGCCGCGGCGACGCCCTTCGTCAACCGCTCCACTGCAACGATGCAGGCGGTGCGCGCCTACATCCTCTCCCACGACCTCCAGCCCGGCTCCCCGCTGCCCACCGAGGCGGTCCTCTGCGCCGAGCTCGGAGTCTCGCGCTCGTCCGTGAGAGAGGCCCTGCGAAAGCTCGAAGCCCTCGACATCGTCCGCGTCCATCAAGGGCGCGGCACGTTCGTCGGCGACATGTCCCTGCGCCCCCTCGTCGACACGCTGATTCTCCGCTCCTCGCTCACCTCGGGCTCCGGGGCGGATTCCCTGGCCGACGTCGTCGCCCTGCGGAAGTACCTCGACCTGGGAATCTCGGCCGACGCCGTCGCGGCGCTCAAGGGGACGGAGAACCCCGTGCTCCACGCGGCCGTGTCCGCCATGGATGAGAAGGCCGCCGCCGGCGAACGGTATCTCGAAGAGGACGCAACCTTCCACTCGGGGATCCTGGACGCCGTAGGGAACTCCATCGCCAAGCAGATGGTCTCGGCGCTGTGGCTCGTGCACATGGCGGTGATCCCCGACCTCGCCGAGCACATCGAGGCCGGGCTGGAAGCCACCGCCCGGGCGCACCGCGCGATCCTCGACGCGGCCGAGGCCGGCGACCTCAAGGGGTACAGAAAGGCCGTTCGCGCCCATTACCGGCCCCTCGAAGAGATTCTCGCCAGGCGGCGCACAGCCGAGCCGCAGCCCGAGTAGCGCTCGTTTCGGTCGGCGCAGCCCAAGCAAGGCTCAGTCCGGGCGGCGCAGCCCGAGCAAGGCTCGGTCTAAGCAAGGGCAGCCCGCGCGCGACCGCACGAGCGCAAGCGGCGGGGCGGCGGCTTCCGGGAACGCGCGAAGGCTGCGCCACGCGAAATCGAGCGGCGGGCAGGGCATAGACTGGAGCCACCCCTTCGATCGAGGAGCCGCATGTCTACACAACACCCCGTCCGGGACGTCCTGAGTTCCGCCGTCATTCCCGCGAGCCGCCCCATCGACAATCTGCGGCGCGCCGGAACCGGCTTGTTCGTCGGCAACTGCATCGGAACGGTTGTGGCCGTCCTCGCCTACGGCGACCGCCTGACGAGCGGCAACGTCCTGTACGTGGGCCTTCTCCTGTTCGGGCTTTCCTTCCTCTTCCTCGCCCCTTGGATCGTGCGGCCGAAAGACGGCCTGGGAGCCCCCGTCGTCGCGCGGACCCTCGCCACCTCGGAGTCCGTGGAGTCGAGGCTCACCAGGCGCGGCCTGAGGGTCCCCGTCGTCGTCCAGCCGGTCGACGGCGCGAAGCCTTTTCGATCGATCGTCACCCTCGGCGGGATGCGCAAGAAGCACGCCAAGGACCCCGAGGTCGGGACCCTTCTGGCGCTCCAGCAGGTCGAGCCCGGCAAGGGCGAGCTCGCCGCCGTCGACGAGCCTTCCGCGCGCCAAAAGGAGCTCATGGCCCAGCTCAAAAAGCAGCCGCGCAAGCTCAAATCGGACGCGCCCATCCTGCCCATGCGCCGCAGCCCGCTTTCGCCGAAGCCGGGGTGGGCCGGGGGAATGCTCGCATCGACGTGTTTGCTCGGCATCACGGTCGCATTGGGAACGATCTTCACGGTGACCGCTTAGTGGCTCGGGCCCGCGGCGAGAGGCTGACCGCCTTCGCCATGCTCTCCCCCTCTCTCGTGGGCGTGGGGCTCTTCCTCGTCGCGCCGATTTTCTTCATCCTCCTCGCCTCGCTGACGGACTGGAACCTCATATCGCCGCCGCGCTTCGTCGGCCTGGACAATTACGCGCACATCCTCGGCGACCCCGGATTCCGGCGTTCGATCCTCGTCACCGCGGCTTTTTCCCTCATGGCGATCCCTGCGGCGGTCACGGCGGGCCTCCTCATCGCCGTCGCCCTCAACCGCAAGCTCCCCGGATCCGGCGTTTTCCAAGTGCTCTACGTCCTGCCGTGGGTCTGCGCTCCCCTCACGCTGGGAATCGTGTGGAAATGGCTTCTCGACCCCTCGAACGGGCTCGTCAACGCGCTTGTCGGCGACAGAGTCGAATGGATGAGCGACGCCTCCCTCGCCCTGCCGACCGTCGCCTTCGTCTACGTGTGGCAAAACGTCGGCTACATCTCGCTGTTCTTCCTCGCCGGCCTGCAGGCGATTCCCCAGTCCGTCGTCGAGGCGGCGAAGCTCGACGGCGCCGGGCCGGTCAGGCTCCTGACGCGCATACGCCTGCCGATGCTGCGCCCCACCACGTTCTTCGTGCTCGTCACGTCTTTTATTTCCTCCTTTCAAGCCTTCGACCTCGTCTACGGGCTGACCGGGGGAAACCCGGGCTATCCGGGCGGGACCACGGACGTCGTCGCCGCGCAGATCTATCGGACGGCCTTCGGCGCCCCCAACCGGATCGGGCGCGCGAGCGCCATGGCGGTGGTCCTCCTCGTCTTCGTCGTGGCGGCGACCCTCATTCAGCAGCGCCATTTCTCGAAACGGACGGTGTACGAACGTGAGTGAGAACACGCGAGGCGCCGCCGGGCGCGCACGCGGCGCGCAGATCTCCGCCGAGCCGAAATCGCCGGCCAGGCGGACGCGCAAACCGGCAAGCTGGTGGGCGGCGACGTTGGCGACCTACGCGTTTCTCGCCGCCGGGGCGATCCTGACGGTCGCACCCTTCGTCTTCTCCATCTTCACCAGTCTGAAAAGCCCGGAGGAGTTCGCCGGCGGCGACCCGCTTTCGCCGCCGTCCTCCCCGACTGTCGAGAATTACACGTCGCTGTTCGGGGACCGCGCGAACTTCGTGGTTCCGTTGGCCGTGACGGTCCAGGCGGCCGCGGTCTTGACCGTCGGCCAAATGGTCTGCTCCGTGCTAGCCGCCTACGCTTTCGCGCGCCTGAGATTTCCCGGCAGGGAGTTCATCTTCTGGACCTACGTCGCAACCCTTATGGTTCCGGCGGTGGTCACGATGATCCCGCTGTTTGCCGCGCTCACCCACGCCGGGCTGAAGAACACTTTCGCGGGACTCGTCGTCCCCTTCCTTCTGGGCTCCCCTTACGCGATCTTCCTCCTTCGGCAGAACTTCCAGGGGGTTCCGAGCGACGTGCTCGACGCCGCCAAGCTCGACGGCGCAGGCCACTGGCGCACCCTCTGGTCGATCATGCTTCCCATGAATCGCCCGATTCTGGCCACACTCCTGCTCATCACCGTCGTCTCGCAGTGGAACTCCTTCATGTGGCCGTCGATCATCGCCCCGGAACCGACGTGGCACGTGTTCACGGTGGCCACGCAGGCGCTGCAGCAAGAGCATTCCGACGAGTGGACGCTTGTCATGGCCGCGACCGTCCTGGCGCTTGCGCCCCTCATCGTCCTCTACGTCGTCTTCCATCGCCAGATTGTCAGATCCCTGGGGATCTCGGGGCTTCACTGAACCGCCGGGCGCCGGGCTCGCGCGATTCGCGTCGCGGCCCTGCCGACCGGAGCCGGCCCGCACACGTCGCGGAACAGCCCAACGGCTCGCAGAGCCAAGCGATCCGCGGAAAACCGGACGCGGCCCATGGTGCAAGCCCAGCATGCAATGAACACACGGGCCACCGAAAAGAAACAAACATCGCATACGTACCAGTAATCACTGCGGCGCGCTGGATGGAATACAACAACTGCCCAATGTGTTCTATAGGATAAAAGACACAAGATCACCGCATTCAACCTCCTCGAACACCGCATTTTCGAGCGAGTCACGAAAGGGACACCCATGATGCCCCATGGACTCTTCACACGCAAAAAGAGGAAGCTCGCCGCGCTGGCTGCGGCGGCGACGCTCGCCCTCGCCGCATGCTCCCCGGCCGATTCCTCCTCGGACTCCTCGGACGGAACGCGGGTGACCTTCCGCGTGTGGGATCAGGAGGCAGCGGCCGCCTACAGGGAGTCGTTCAAGGAGTTCCGCAAGAAGAACCCCGAAATCGACGTCAAAGTCGAGGTGGTTTCCTGGAACCGCTACTGGGACCGCCTGCCGCTTGACATCTCCTCGGGCGACATGGCCGACGTCTACTGGGTCAACTCCTCGAATTACGCGCAGTATGCCGACAACGGTAACCTCATGGACGTCGAGGACGCCGTGGGCTCGGACCACGAGGAGTGGCAGAAGCCCGTCGTCGATCTTTACACGCGCAAAGGAAAGCTGTGGGGCGTTCCGCAGCTGTGGGATTCCATCGCCTTGTATTACAACAAGGACGCGGTCGAGGCCGCGGGCGTCGACGCCTCGGATCTCACGTGGGCGCCGGACGCGGGCGAAGGCGACACCCTCCTGGGGGCCGCGCGCAAACTCACCGTCGACAAGAGCGGCAGGCATCCGGGCGAGGACGGCTTCGACGCAAAGAACATCGCAACCTACGGGTTCAACGCGCAGGCCGACATGCAGGCCGTCTACCTCCCCTTCCTGGCCGAGGCCGGCGGGACATACCAGGCCTCCGACGGCACATTCGCCTTCGCCTCGCCTCGAGGCAACAACGCGTTTTCCTACCTCGTGGCGATGATCAATGCGCACCGCGTGGCGCCGCCCGCCGCAGACACCAACACGAATGGGGATTCCACCCGAGACCTGTTCGTCAAGGGAAAGCTCGCCCTCTTCCAATCCGGCCCGTACAACCTCAAGGAGGTTGCCGACAACGCCAAGGGCTTCAAGTGGGGCATCGCCCCCATGGTGGCCGGGCCGAAGGGCCGCATATCCACCGTTCACGGGGTCGCCGCCGTCGGCAACGCAAAAACGAAGCACAAGGCGGCCACGGCAAAGGTCCTCAAGTGGCTGGGCTCAGCCGAAGGCCAGCTGCCCCTTGCCGAACGCGGCGTCTCCTTCCCGGGGGCCGTGGCCGCGCAGTCGGCCTTCGTCGACTATTGGAGGAAGAGGAACGTGGACGTTTCGGCGTTCGTCGAGGCGTCGAGGGGAACGACGACGAAGCCGCCCGTCGGCCCGTCCGTCAATGCGGGGACCAAGGCCTACACTCCCTTGCTGCTCGACACCTTCCTCGGATCCTATCCGGTCCCCGAGGGGCTGAAGAAGGCCCAGGAGGCAGGCAACAAGGAAATGAAATGAGCGGGCGCGCGAGGCCCGGCTGGCGGTCCCCGCCTCAGTCAGGTCAGCCCCGCGTGAGCTCGGCGATCAGCCCGTCGGCGCCCGCCTCGACCTGCGCCAGCGTGCGGTCATACTCCTCGGGCCCGCCGCCCCACGGATCGGCCACGTCCCACCGGCCGCTGGAGTAGTAGAACTCGGAGCGGCCCCGGGCCTCTTTCCCGTCCGCGAGCGCGCCGCCCGGACCGAAGCAGCCGTCGGGCGCGACTCCCGGGCCGGCCCCGTCGAACTCTCGCCACAGGTGAATTCGGGCGCCGTCGACCCCGGCGTCGGCGCACATCCTCCGCAGGGCCCGCGCGTGCCCCGTCGTCATCGCCAGAATGAGCCCCGATTCGGCCAGTTCGCGCCGCGTCGCCCGGTGGGCGCTGCGCACGGGGACGGCGTACCCGGCTTCGCGGAGAACCCTGGCGGCGGGAGGATAGATCGGATTGCCGCGCTCCTCGTCCGAGACCCCGCAGCTGGCGACGCCGTAGGCCAGACCCGCTCCTTCGATCCTGTTGCGCAGCACGACCTCGCCGATCGGCGAGCGGCAGATGTTTCCCGTGCACACGACGAGAATCTGCGGGTTGGCGGCAAGCTGGCGCTGAATCTTCGTAGGCATGGGCCAATGATATCGGCAGCGCCGCGGCCCTCCTGAACTCTGAGCCGTCCGATTGGCCGCTTTCTCCCTCTCCCACAGGAGTTTCGCCGTCGCCGGCCAGCGGCGCGGAACCCGAGCC